>JACCDN010653123.1_pt1 | contig 17019 bp, 12 predicted proteins | sample 7441691 | NCBI WGS metagenome assembly JACCDN01 (sample SAMN15323439, study PRJNA562643) | freshwater metagenome | isolation source: river surface water | place: USA:Blue River Watershed | collected 2017-08-16
AGTGCTCGAAAAACTAAAGAGCCTCTTGCTCAGCGATGTACAGGCAGCTGTATGGAACAGAAAGCTTGTGCAGATAGGGATGTCTCCCATGGGGCAGGCAAAGCTGCATGAAATCAAAACGCAGATGGGCCTAACAGATAGGCAAGACCTGCTCAGCTTTGCAGATATCATTGAGGTGGATGAAAACCGCTTGTTTTAAGTTTAGATCCTAGGTTCGAGTAGAGGGTGGCTTGCTATGCGTAGCTCGTTGTGTCGAGCGAAGCCTACAATTAGAGAGCTTATAATCAATCCTGCAATGTCCGACTTCGTCCTGAGCATCAGCCTAAAGGCTGTGCCTGACGTGTCGGGCGTAGTTCGTAGAACGAAGCCTGACTTCGCCGGACAGGCTTCGTTTGTATAAATATTAATCTGACTCAGAGATAGTTGAAAAAAACAAAGCCTGGCCTGCCGGGCGTTTCGCCTACGCCAAGGCTATGGCGTAATTTTAGCCCTAACCTCAAGTAGGGTGGCGTGCCGGGCGTAGCTCGACTTGTCGAGCGAAGCCTGGTGGGAGATATTGGGCTCGAACCAATGACTTTTTGCATGTCATGCAAACGCTCTAACCAACTGAGCTAATCCCCCATAGGTAGATTTTACCAAAACCATCTTAAGCAAAAGGCTTATCCTAAAAAAATCAAGCCTCAAAATAAAACTAGGGCTCTTTTTGTTGCATCAAAACGGGTATGCGAAAAAAAGCTGTCTACAGGATTGAAATCTTAACTAATCTGTCTAGAGTCAGCCTCTGAAAATTTTCCCTAGGGTATGTTGCAAGATCTAAAAATCCGCCATTTGGCTTTGCTGAAAGAAGCTAAGCTAGACTTTTCTCCTGGTTTTACGGCCCTAACGGGTGAAACAGGAGCAGGAAAGAGCGTAGTGCTCAGGGCGCTGAGTTTTCTAGCAGGCTCCAAGGCTGATAAGGCCCTGCTAAACGCCGAGGGGACAATGTGCGAAGTCGAAGGGGTGTTTTTTTTTAAGGATAGCTCAAAATTAGACATAGCCCTAAAAGAATGGGGCCTCCCCCCGTGTGACGAAGGAGTGCTCATCATCCGGCGCAGCTTTAGCCACGATAAGGGAAGCCGCTGCTGGGTCAACGGTAGCGCTAGCAATACGAGCAAACTTTTGGCCCTGGGCAGCCTATGGATAGACTTCCACAGCCCTGAAGACCCACAAAAGCTCCTAAATGAGGCTTACCAACTGAGCATGCTAGATGCCTTTAGCAATCATACAGCCCTAAAAGAAACCTACAAAAACACTTTTGACTCTTGGCAAAAGCTCTTAAAGGAAAAACAAAGCCTAGAGAAGCAAGGCTTACTCAGCGAAAGTGAGTACCAGCTCTTAGAGGAGGAATTAGGGAAATTTGAGAGCCTGACTCTGAACCCAGAAGCCATACAAGACCTTGAACAGGATTTTAAAAAACAAGCCCAGGCCCAAACCATTCAAGAACTTTGCCGCAATACAGGCCAAAGCCTGCACACCGCTACCCACAACTTGCGCCAGGCCTTGCGGCATACCCAAGAGCTTGCAAAGCTAGACCTAGCTGAAGGTCATCCCCTAGAAGAAAGGCTACGCTCTATCCTCTTAGAGGTGGATGATATGCATAGAGACTATCAGCACTTAGGTCATAGCATAAGCTTTGATAACGCTACCATTCAGGCTATCCAAAATAAAATGAAGTCGTGGCTAGAGCTAAAAAGAAAGTATGGCCCTAGTCTAGAAGCAGTCCTTGCTAAAAAACTGGCATTGGCAGAAAGGCTTGCCTCTCAAGGAAACTTTGAAGCCAGGCTTTACGAACTAGAAGACAAGATTCAAGCAGCAGAAGAAGCAGTTTTAGCCTCAGGTGCAGTACTCACTCAAAAAAGAAAGACGGCTGCCCTGCACCTAGGTAAAAATGTAGAGCAACTCCTCAGCAGGCTAGGCTTTAAAAAGGCACAGTTTAGCATAGACATCCTAGCAGAACCTACTCCAAAAGCCCATGGCACCAGTAACTGTCAGATGCTTTTCTCGGCTAATCCAGGGCAAGCTGCACTGCCTTTAAACAGGATAGCTTCATCTGGGGAGATGGCCCGGGTGATGTTAGCGCTAAAAGCCCTCCTAGCTCAGGTAGATAGTACCCCCCTCCTCGTATTTGACGAAGTAGATGCCAATGTAGGAGGGGAAATCGGCCTTGAAGTAGCGAGAGAATTGCGGCGGCTAGCGCAAAAGCATCAAGTCCTTTGCGTGACACACCTCCCACAAGTCGCAGCCTTTGCCCATACCCACTGGCTAGTAGAAAAGGCCCAAGATGACACTAGCACCCACGTTAGCCTTCAGGCCTTAGAAAATCATCCATCTTTGCGTCTGCAAGAGCTTGCCCGCATGCTAGGCGATAGAAATGCTAAAACCGCTCTAGAACATGCCCAGGCCCTACTCCAAGAAACGGCAGCTCTAGCGTAGTTAGGATGAGCAAGAAAATAGACCTCTTGTATACGTATGTATGATTTTTCAGCCCTGCCCCTTCACAAAAAACCCTAAGCCGATGCAGCACAGCTGAGATAAGACAAAATATGCTAAGCTCGTAAATGCCTTATCCATAAACCCATACGAGTGGAGGCCGACGCCGAGCATATTCGTCCCAAACCAGGACCAAGCTGTTACTATATTTCCCCCAATAGCGAAGAGCATAAAGCCCCGCTCTTCTACTACCCTAGCTATACGAGCATGCAACATGATAGCGCACCAAAGAATAATCAGGAGCGCTCCATTTTCCTTCGGGTCCCACCCCCAGAAGCGGCCCCAGCTCATATCTGCCCATAGCCCTCCTAGCATCGTACCTATAAAGCTAAATAATAAGGCAAAACACACAGTCCCATACGCCATACGGCTAAGAGCGTCTAAAACAGACTGTTTTGACTTAAAAAGCCCTTGAAAGACATACAGCATACCCAAACATCCACTGACAAACATAGCCGAGTAACCTAGGCTGACAGTGATTACATGGGTGCTGAGCCAAAAGTTCGAGTCTAGCACGGCTCGCATCACCTCTAGGGTATCTTCACCTAAGGATAGGTGATGGGCCACTATCAGCGCTAGGCTGCCCACCATAGCAGCCACGCAGGCCATAAAGCCATTTTTGTGAAAACGCTCAAACCCTAGGCAAAGCCCAGCTGCTGCCCAAGCCACAAATACCGCCGAAGAGTAGAGGTTTGTAACCGGAGGCCTTCCTTGCAAATACATACGAAGCAAAAGCGCCCCTGTATGCACTATAAAGGTAAAGGATAAAGCCTCTATGCATACCTGGTAGAGGCCATCTTTCTTCAAAACCCAATAGGCCAAGACACAGAGAAAGCACCCAAGGTACAAAAGCGCTAATTTATAAAAAATGGCTAATTCATTACATATCAGCTCTAGTTTTAACTTGAATACAGAAGCGTAAGGCTGGTAATACTCCCCTATACTCTTGGCTGCTTGCTGAAACGCTTGGAGATGTCCTGATTGATACGCTTCTATCAATTGCTTATAGGCCAGTAAAATAGGATGAGGATCGCCGACCAAACAGTCTAAGTAAAGCTGCCCAATATTAGACCATTGCGGGGAAGCGCCTTCCGCTGCTAAGCCTATGGAGGCTTTACTGGCTAAGTGAAGGCCATAGTCTGCTTGCTGGATAAAACGAGCCATGGCTTCTACGTTGTAGCTTTGGCCTCTTTCCTTAGCTTGAATGGCTTGCCTACCAGCTGGTATGCTGTCTAACCAGGAAGCAAGATTGAACTCCGAAAAAGAAAGACTATACTTTAAATTTTGATACAAACCGATATTATCACTTAAAAGCTGGAGCTGTTTATCAAATGCACTCAGAGGCTCCTTAATGCTTTCTATAGTCTGGTAGACCTGCTTGAAATAAGGCTGTATGGCTTTATAAGACAGCATGGAAGCTTGAGTGGTAGCATGGCCTAAAAAAGAAAGCAGCTCTGGATGATTGACATAAAAACAGGCTTCTGCATCTACTGTTTTAGGATCTACTAAAACACGTAGCAACCAGCCAGCAGGACTTAGGGTTTCACCCGTCTGCGTCACAAGCTTTTGCTTGCGTACAAGCTGGAGAAGGCTCGTACGCGCAAGTGTATCTATAGGCTTAATACGTCCTTGGGCCTGCACAGGCAAAGCCTTAAAGGCTGCCTCATAGGGATCTGTCTTCTGCAGCAAAGGGAAGAGTAAAAAGAGGAGCAAACCTAGCCAAATCCAAGCTCTAAGTTTTTTTTTCATGACGTTTTAAAAACTGAAGCAAGTGTTTTATAAACTGAAAGCACAGCCCTAGACCCACAAGTACAATCCCTACGTACGGAGCCACCCAGCCAGGATTTTTGACTACCTGTAAAATAGATGAACGTTCATCTTCAGAGAAAGAAGACTGATAAAACGTATAGCCTTCATAACGCAAGGGCTGGTTCATAGAAATTAAAGCCTGCCTATCTTCTTGAGTATTTAGGTTTTGAATGCGAATGAAGCTAGAAAATGATTTTGGGATATCTGTACCGGGATGCCTTTCATGCATAAACTCAAGAAGCGTGAGGCTAAAGTTAAAATAGGTTCTCTTAAAACGTAGAGCAATCTGATACGTTTTTTCTCCGATCAAAACTTCTTGGGGCGGAAACTTCTCATCCAAAATACTGGATACAAGCCAGGTTCCCAGAGCATTTTCCCCATCGTATACCTTCACATATGCACTGGCTGTATTCACAGTACCCGGCTTATGGGTTAAATCTTGCGGGAAGGTTAGCAGCTGTGCGGTATACCCTAGGCCCGAAGAAGCCTTAAGAGCCGGTACAGAGCCCTGAATATCCACTGCCCTTAAGATACAGGAGTTGGCATACGCTTCTACGATCTCTATAGGAGGAAAACCCTCTTGTTCAAACCGACTACCTGTCTTTAATAAGCTTTGAGGGATAGACCACACGCTATCCTGATCTTTTTGACTGATGTCAACGACTACCAGTTCATTCTTGAAATAATCCTCACTATAGTTCTTGGGAATAGCCCGTGTAAGGCAGATCTGGCTCTCTTCTTGAAAGTAGGCAGACACAAAACCACTCAGGACTAGCACGCCTAAACCTAGGTGAACCAAGGCTATTCCGAATTTTTGCTTTTTAAATTTAAAATACTTTAAATGTGCGCAAAAGAGATTGGCCAAGGTTAAAATCCCTAAAGTATACCCCCCCATTAATGGAATTTTTACACAAAAAATAAGCACCCCCCCCCCAGGCCAAACCTTTGGATAGGGCCAAAGCACAAAAAAAGACTTAAAATAAAGGCTGAGTACCCCCTGTATACCCATCTCTACCTGAGCTAAGGTGCCAAAAAATACGAGTAAAAAAGCCGCACCCAATAAACACAAAGTGAGACGCAAAGAAGCCAGGCTATGAAACACTCTTTTTGCCCAGGCCATTAGAATTGTACTGTTTTTAGAAACTGATGAAAGGTTGCCTTCTCTTGCTCTACTAAAGCAGCATCACCCATCATCTTAAAAAACCAAAAGACCTCTCCCACAGGCACAATCACTCCTAGTATAGCTAAACGCCCCTTGGGATTGACTAAGCTCACACACTGGGCGGACCTATCCGAAACGCTATAAGGCTGAACGCAATCTCCCAAACTTTCAGGACCAATAGGCGGTAAACCCATCTGCTCGGCCCAACGGTTGATATTGGCCAAGAGCCCCCCGGTTTCTCCAGGAAAGGCCAAGACTGAAATATCCACTTTCGCCTCTCCGTCCTTCACGAGCCAGCTCCCCTTTCGAAGGGATCCTAGGTCCTGAGCCTGCCAGTGAAAGGGGGCCTCCCAGGTAGGATAGGCATTGGGCAAGCTAGGCGCTTGAATAATAACTGAACTGTCTTGTTTGCCTGAGGCGAAGCTTTCAGCCCTAGAAGAAGCTATTCGAGCTTGTGGAGCTTCCTTAGGCACTGTGTAGACTTGTGGCTTCTCAGTGGCTGATAAAGAAGTCAATGCAACCCATAAGATCAAAACGCTAGGGATAGACAAGAACACGCGCATAGGCAAAATGAAATGAACCTTCTTATATACGCAAGACACCTTAAATAGCAATGGGATAATCCGTTATCATCAAAAATCTGCGTGCTACCCTCATGCAGTTACAAGTTTAGAAATCACTGAAGGAGCGATTGGATACTCGTTGGCTCTCTCCTCTATACCTTGTCCTTTAAGCAAAGCGAAAGTGAATGACATCTCCATCCTGAACGGTATAGTCCTTCCCTTCTAGACGGTACTTGCCTGCTTCTTTTGCAAGCTGGACAGACCCCCGGCTCACTAAATCTTCATAACTCACCACTTCTGCCTTGATAAACCCTTTCTCAAAATCGCTGTGAATCACCCCTGCGCAGGCAGGAGCCTTCATTCCTTTGTTAAAGGTCCACGCATGGACTTCTTTCTCACCAGCCGTAAAGTAAGAAGCCAGGCCTAAAAGGGTGTAACTAGCTTGTATTAAAGCAGACACTCCACTATCCCTAAGGCCTAAATCCTCCAAAAATACTTGCGCCTCTTCTTTGGAAAGCTCACTCAGTTCTGCTTCTAGCTTTACAGAAATCGGTACAGCAAAGGTCTGATGCTGCTCTTTGACGTAGGTGGCTACTTTTTGAAAATAAGGCTGATCCTGAATCGCTCCCAAATCTTTTTCTGCCATATTACACGCAAACACGACTGGCTTTGAGGAAAGAAGGCCAAAGGTTCGCAAGCGCTTTTCTTCTCCTTCATCTAAGGATAGGGTACTGACTGGTTTTCCGGCCTTTAAGTAGTCTAAAGCCCTCTCGAGAAGCTCTAAATTAGCGAGGGCTTCTTTATCATTAGCCTTGGCTTTTTTCCTTGTTTTTTCTATTTGTGCCTCACAAGAGTCCAGATCTGCCAGCATGAGCTCTGTGGCAATCACTTCAATATCCCTTAAAGGATCTACCTCCCCCATGTTATGAATGATGTCTTTATCCTCAAAGCAGCGTACCACATGTACAATAGCATCGACTTGGCGAATATTTGCTAAAAACTGGTTCCCCAGTCCCTCCCCTTGGCTCGCCCCTTTGACAAGCCCAGCTATATCCACAAACTCTATGGCCGCTGGCACAATAACGCTCGTTTTCGCTATCTTTGCTAAGACAGATAGCCGCTCATCCGGCACTTGTACCACACCCACATTCGGCTCTATCGTGCAAAAGGGATAATTTGCCGCCTCTGCCTTACGAGAACGCGTTAGCGCATTAAAGAGCGTACTTTTCCCCACATTCGGAAGCCCCACTATACCTACTTGTAACATAAAAAGATGGATTAAAATGCTTGCTGATAAGATCTCCCAGAGGCCTACATACGATAAGCTCTGAGATCTATCTTTCATAAAACATTGACTATTCGTTTTCTCTATCCATAAATCAAGACCTAAAACTCAAGACCCATGGTTTCATTCTCTAGTGCACGGCCTTACTTTTTAAAAGCTCTATCTATAGGGTTTTTTATCTCAGGTCTATTGTTTCCTGTTATCATTTCTATTAAGAATGTTTTCTTATATACCAGTCTAGTTCTGAGTCTTTTCGTCGTTCCCTGGAGCACTGTTTTTAAAAATCTAAAGGAAGAGCCTTTTATCTTGAGTAGCCTCGCCCTTTTTATCTTGCTCGCCCTAGGTACTATCCACAGCCATGCAGGTCCTAGCAGGGCGTTCGCTATCTTAGCCAAGTACCGCTGCCTTCTCTATCCTCTCCTCCTCTTCCCTCTTTTTAAAGCCTACCCTAGGCTAAGTGCCTCTTTCATTAAGGGTTTATTTTACAGCATTCTACTGCTTTTGCTGATTACGCTTTATTCTTTTTTAAGATACTACTGTTTGCATCTCAGATTAACTCATGGCCCTACTTTTATTGCTGTCAATCCTATTTATGGGAGCTTTGTAACTGCTCTCATAGCCCACTTAGCCCTCGTTCACACCTATTTTCATGCTAAAACTCTTAAAAAGAAATGCTTCTATGGCTGTATTGCCCTCTCTGCTAGCTGCATCATCCTCTTATTTCAAGAGCAAAGAACCGGCTATTTCGCTTATTTTGCTTGCTTTTTATGTTTCTTCCTCAGCCTTTACCCTAGGCTGATGTTTCCTTATAGGCTAAGTTTACTCCTGCTGTGTATTCCTGCTATTTTTGTATTAGCTAAAATTAAAACATTGAATGAGAGAATAGAGGCGTGTTTAGACAATGTCCTGACACACAAATATACCCAAACTATCGCTTTTAAAAAATCACCTGATACTGAACTCATTCTTTATACTGCCAGTCTTATCTCTAAGGTTAAGTATTGCAATTTTTTAAATGATGAAGCTACGTTGATTAAAGCCAAGCCTTCTACTGCTTTTCAAGATACCCTCTTTATACGCTCCTTACTGTATAAAGCTCAATATCATTTTTGGAGCTGGCGTCGTATTCGAAATCTTGTACTAAAAACCAACAAACCCCTGATTTACAAAGTTCCTCTTTTCCGCCAATATTCATCGTCCATGGGAGAGCGCCTAGCCTTTTGGACAAAGGCACTTCCATTGATTCATCAAAAGCCTTGGCTGGGTTGGGGTACGGGTAGCTTTGCCAGTGTTTGGGTCAAGGAAAAGCTATCGTACTTGTACAAGCCAGCTAACTTTCAGAGCCCTAAAGGGGTGCCCAATCCGCATAACCAATTTTTAATGTTTTTAGTGGAGACAGGCTATATAGGCTTAGGTCTATTTTTTGTCTGGCTCTTTACTTTTGTAAGATCTATGTGGAGAAAAGGATGGCCTTATGGATCTATAGGGATAGCTTATTTAGGGGCTTTTATGATAGGATGCTGGGGGGATTCTCTTTTATTTTTAAATGTAACTGGCAATTTTTTTGTAATCCTCTGTTCGTGCTTACTCACTCTGCCGAAGGGTTATTTACAAGAAACATTTTCCAAAAAAGTCAGCTTAGCTACCTAAATTGCCTCCATCGATGCATCTTGTAGACACGCATTGCCACCTAGATGTTTATCACCAAAAAGGCATCTTAGATCTATACTTGTCTAAAGCAAGGCTCCATCAGGTCAAACAACTGATAAGCGTAGGCACCCAGCCAGGGAACTGGGGCGTCCATCAAGCTATCCATCAAGCCTACGGGCAGGAAATTTTGTATACTGTTGGCCTGCATCCTAGCTATGTGAGTCTGGACACTATAACTAGCATAGAGAGCTTAGGGTCTTTTTTTGAATCCTCTCTGCCTCCCCAAGCACTAGGAGAATGCGGGCTAGATTATTATCGTCTAGATCCAGATCCTGAAACATTAAAACTTGAAAAAGCCCTTCAACATAAGGCCTTCAGCCTACAATTAGCCTTGGCAAAACAATATGCCTGTCCTCTCATTGTGCATTGTAGAAAGGCTTTTAAAGACTGCCTACACCTCTTGGATGAAAGCCGGATACCCCCCTCGCAGGTGATTTTTCATTGCTTTTCGGAAGGGAAAGATGAGCTAGAAGCGCTTCTCAAGAAAGGTTACCGGGCTTCTTTTACAGGAATTATCACTTACAAGAATGCAGAAGCTATACGCCAAGCAGCTCTCCTTCAAGGCCTAGATAAATTGATTTTAGAAACCGATGCCCCTTGGCTTGCTCCTGTACCTAAGCGCGGAGAAACGAATGAACCTGCGTACCTTTTATACACTGCAGACTACGCAGCCAAGCTATTTGACGTATCCCTGGAGACTCTCATGGCCGCCACTACCCATAATGCTCAAAACTTCTTTCAGCTGCCTAACCTAAGCTAGAGCTGCATGCCAGCCCTCATCCTTTCTATTCGATTTAAAGGCTTGCCTAGAAGAAAAACTTTCCCCAATAGCTAATGGGAATTTCATTTTTATCCTTTTTTTAGACTCTTATGAAAATCTGTTGCATTGGTGCAGGCTATGTAGGCGGACCTACGATGAGTGTTATTGCATTCAAATGCCCTCATATTCAGGTAACGGTTACAGATACCAATGCTAGGCGCATAGCAGCGTGGAACTCTAAAGCTATTCCTGTATTTGAACCAGGGCTGAGTGAGATTGTAGAACAAGTACGAGGCAAAAATTTGTTTTTTACAACGAATGTCGACCAAGCTATTCAAGAAGCAGATATTATTTTTATCTCGGTAAATACCCCCACCAAAACCTATGGTATAGGGGCAGGCTTTGCCTCAGATTTAAAGTACATCGAGGCATGTGCTCGTAAAATAGCAGCTGTAGCAAAGACAGATAAGATCGTCGTTGAAAAATCTACTTTACCTGTGCGCACGGCTGAATCTATACGGAAAATCTTCGAAGCCCAAAACCAAGGCGTTCGTTTTCAGGTCCTGTCTAACCCAGAGTTTCTAGCTGAAGGCACAGCTATTGAAGACCTAGAATGCCCTGATAGAGTACTGATTGGCGGAGGAGATAGCCCAGAGGCTCAGAAGGCTCTGCAAACTTTAGTGGACGTATATGCGCATTGGGTACCCAAAGAAAAGATTATCACTACGAACCTGTGGTCTTCAGAGCTTACGAAGCTCACCTCTAATGCCTTTCTTGCCCAACGGATCTCTTCCATAAATGCCATTTCAGCTCTCTGCGAGGCTACAGGGGCCGATGTGGATGAGGTTTCCTTTGCCATGGGGAAAGATAAACGTATTGGGAGTCGTTTCCTAAAAAGTTCTGTGGGCTTTGGCGGCTCTTGCTTTCAGAAAGATATTCTGAACCTAGTCTACCTCTGCCGGCACTTTGGCTTAGAAACGGTTGCTCAGTACTGGCATCAAGTGGTACTCATGAATGATTATCAAAAGAGACGTTTTAGCCAGCGTATCGTAGAAAGCCTGTTTAACACCCTTTCTGGCAAGCGTATCGCCATTTTAGGCTTCGCATTTAAAAAAGATACCAACGACGCCAGGGAGTCTCCTGCTATTAGTGTGTGCCAGGATCTTTTGAAGGAAGAAGCGCATCTAGCCATTTATGACCCAAAAGTAGAAAAAGCTACAATAGACAAAGCCTTAGGCAAAACAACTCTACCGTACGAATATTGCCTAGATCCCTATACAGCTGCTGAAAATGCCCACGCGCTTGTAATTTTAACAGAGTGGGACGCGTTCAAAACGCTCGACTATGAGCGTATCTACGCTCTTATGGCAAAGCCTGCCTTTATCTTTGATGGGCGTAATATCCTAGACCTGAAGCATTTACAAACCCTAGGATTTAAAACCTACGGCATAGGTAAGGCTGACTCATAGCCCTAGTCCTTCTTCTAGCCTTGACTTGCCTTCGCTTTACCCTGCATGATGACTTCCTTATGGATAGTTCTCTTCAGGGCACCTTGTGCACGCAAAATTTAAGTAAAGATTATGGAAAGAGGCGTGTGGTCAACAAAGTCAACCTGCAAGTCAAGCAAGGAGAAATTGTTGCCCTTTTAGGTCCCAACGGGGCTGGGAAGACGAGTACTTTTTACATGATAGTCGGCCTTGTAAAACCAACGGATGGCGAAGTCATACTACATGGGAAGCCTATCACCCATCTGCCCATGTATAAGCGCTCAAAGCTTGGCATAGGCTACCTGCCCCAAGAGCCCTCTACTTTTAGAAAACTTACCGTAAGGGAAAATATCTTAGCCATAGCAGAGACGCTAAAGCTCGAGCCTAGCGCTCAAGAAGCCCTTGTGCAACACCATCTACAGGAACTCCATCTAGACCACCTGGCTCATCAAAAGGCCTTTACTTTAAGCGGCGGTGAGCGCCGCCGGCTTGAGATTAGCCGGGCCTTAGTAACTTCTCCTGCTTTTCTTCTGTTAGATGAGCCCTTTAGCGGGGTAGATCCCATTAGCGTACAAGAAGTACAAGGCATCATCAAAAACCTAAAGCAAAAAAATATCGGCATTATTATTACGGATCACAACGTGAGGGAAACCTTGCGCGTAGTAGACCGTGCCTACCTCTTGCATAACGGGGAAATCCTCTGTGAGGGAAGCAGCGACTTTTTGGTGAATGACCCCAAGAGCCGAGAGCTTTACCTAGGTTCTAGCTTTAACCTATAAGAAACCTTTGCCTTCAGTCGTATTTTGTGCACTGGGCTCTAGTTGAGAATTTTTTAGCGTATACGACTTATTGCCAAAATCCATCAAAGAAGGTCTGTGTGAGACTACTACTAGGGCCTTAAAATGATTTTGGAGTCTTTGCAGAATACGTTTTTCCTGGTCCACACTGAGGGCCTGACTCGTTTCGTCTAGTAGTAAGAGGTCTGGCTTTGCAAGATAGGCCCTAGCTAAAGCCAGGCGCTGCCTCTCCCCGCTGGATAAATAGGTACCTCGCTCGCCCACTAATGTTAAAAGCTGCTGGTCTAGACTAGCTACTTTGTCTGAAAGCTCTACGAGCTCTAGCGCTTCCCAAGCTTGCTGTTCAGATACAGTCTTCAAGCCGTAGCTAAGATTATACCACAAGGTCTGATTAAACAGGTGCATATTCTGAGGAATGTAATGCACATGAGCTTTCAAGTAGCTCAAATCTCTGCCAGATAGCCGATCCCCATAGAGGTAAACAGAGCCTTGCTGAGGCTCCATTAACCCACACATCAGCTGCAAAAGCGTACTCTTTCCCCCTCCGCTAGGCCCCATAATAAGCAGTCTGTCTCCAGGATGGACTTCCAGGCTAAGATTCCTCAAGGTCCAAGGGCCTGTGGGGTGATAACGAAAACAGATCTGCTCTATTTTTAATAGAATCGGGGATTGTTTCTTCAGCGGCAAAGAGAGGCGTTTTTCTTGAGGCAAGGCCAAAAGATCTATCACTTTTTCAATATCACCACTAGCTTCTAAGAGATGCCGAATCTCTAGCGTTAGGGATTTTAAAGGGAGCAAAGCTGCAGCCATTTGTACTTTTAGCCAGACCAAATCTCCCACACTTAAACGTCCTTGTTTTACACCGATAAGCGCCCAGTACATAAAGCCACAAAACAGAAAAGCCATACCACTGACCATATACACATGCAGCAGGTTAATTTTTTGTGTAGCCGCCCACCAAGTCTGGGCTTCGTTATCCAAGACTTCCTGCAGCTGTCTAGTCTCATCATCTTTATGGAAGCGCACCCACTCCGGGTTCATCAAAGCATCACCATACACAAGCGTAGCCCTATCTGTAGCCTTCCAGGCTTTTTTACGTATCTGAATGTAACTTTGCAGACCATAATACATCCCCACCATTAATAGTATTAACCCCAGAGCCATGACAAAACCCATCAACGTACTAAAATAAAACACTACTCCCAAGGCTACCAGTAGACGCATAAGCGTAGGCACTAAAGATACCCCAATAGAGCGCAGAAAAAAGCGTACACTAAGGCTGATACGCTTGATCGAGCTCACGGTTTTAAGGGTGGATAGCTTCTGGAAGTCTAACCAAGGAACGTTATGCAAATGCATCAAGACTCTAAAGGTCAGATCTTTAACAGCTGCGTTGATGATGGGAAAAAAGACGAGATCTTCTACATAATGGATCGCTTTATCGAGCCACCACAAGATCCCCAATAAAGCCACTCCTCCTGCTAAAGCTCCCCACTCTTGGCCTCTTTTTAAGCCATCTACCAAGACCTTACCCATATAGGGCAGGCCAAAGCCTATCCCTACATGCAACAACACTAGCCCTATACAGAGAAAAAAACAACGCTTTGTCTTGGATGAGCGCCAAATATAAGGGAAAAAAACTTTGAAAGCTGAGTTGAAAATAAACCTCCTTTATCTAAAACAATAAGCTAACCTTAAGACTAGGGCACCAGCATTGAAAAACGTTTTTTCTTACAGGACCTGAATCTTACCCAGCCTAGCCTTAGAGGCTCTTAGCTGTCAATTGCAAAGTCTGTTCCTTTGGGGGTTTAACGGGCAAGCCTAAGGTTCTGAGCGCTGTTCTGCCAGGATCTGAGCGCTAGTTTTCCCATAGCGGCGTTCTCTGGTAGTGTACCAAGCAAGTGCTTCACGAAGGCGGGGCCCATCAAAATCTGGCCAATGGGTAGGGGTAAAATATACCTCTGCATAGGCACTTTGAAGGAGCAAAAAGTTACTCATACGGCACTCGCCCGAAGGCCGGATGAAAAGATCCACCTCAGGCATCCCCGCTGTATAGAGGTAGCTTGAAAACCTATCCCAATTGAGGCTGTCTAAATTTTCAGATCCTGCCTCTAGCGCTTTGCAGTAGCGTTTCAGCCCCTCAAGGATCTCTGCCCTAGATCCATAGTTTAAAGCTAGATTGAGGTGTAGTTTTTTGCAGTGACTGCTAGTGTCTCTGGCTTCTAACATCAAGGTATATAAAGGCTTGGGGAAGGCTGCCACGTCTCCTAGAAACTCTAAACGTATACCCTCGGCTATCATTTCTTTTAAAGAGTTTTTAAGGGTATTTTGCATCAGCTTTAAAAGACCCTTTACTTCGTAGTCTGGACGGTTCCAATTCTCAGTTGAAAAGCCAAATAAGCTTAGGTATTCAATCCCTTCTCCGATACAAGCCTTACATACTGTTTTTATAGCTTTTGCCCCTTGTCCATGGCCGAAAAGTCGAGCCTTACCCTGGCCTGAGGCCCAGCGACCATTCCCATCCATAACGATGGCTATATGTTTTGGAACAGTATTGAACATGTTCTTTAAAGTATTTAGACTGCAGCCTTCGTTTAAATACAGTCTCTTTTTTAGAAGCAACACTCTTTTTAAAATAGACCTCTTGCGGACCTGAGTGTATAAAAACGGAACAAAGGATTCCGACGTGTCAGGCGTAGCTCATCGTGTCGGGCATAGTTTGCAGAACGAAGCCTGAAGAGCGAAGACTGATCTTATTTTTGACGAACTTAATTTGACGAACTTAAGACACAAAAGACAAGGGTTTCCCAAGAGGTCTCATCAAAACCTAAGCAAGCAGAAGCACTATCTACGCTTGAAAATACTTGCTTAGTCTTAGGCTTCCTCTCTAAATAGGCTCTTATTACGGATGATTGTCTTCTATCGTTTACTATTTTTACCTATTTTTATCCTACTTTTGCCCTATTATCTAAGACGATATTGGAAGCGGGGCAAGCTTACGGGAGGGTGGAGGCAACGCCTAGGCTTTTTTGGGCCTATTCCGAAAAAAGTCAAAGGATCCAAACGCGTGTGGATACAGGCTGTCAGCGTGGGAGAGCTGAACGCCATTAGCCCGCTGATTGAAAGCCTCCTGAACTTCCCTGCTATAGACCTTATACTCAGTACGACTACACTTACGGCCTATAAGCTCCTCCAGGAAAGGTTTGGCTCTAGGGTCAGTAAAACCATCCTGTTCCCCCTAGATTTTTGGCCTTTTAGGGCCCGGGCTTGGTCTGCCATAAAACCCGACCTCATGCTGCTTACCGAGGGAGACCTATGGCCGGAGCACCTCTACCAAGCAAAGCGTCGTCAGGTACCAGCAGTGCTGCTGAATGCTCGCCTCTCAGATCGTTCTTTTAGGCGTTATCAGACATTGTGTTGGCTAACAAAGCCCTTACTGTCTCAGCTATCTTTAGTGTGTGCAGCTAGCCAGCAAGACTATGATCGCTTCATCCAATTGGGCTGTCCAAAACACAGAATAACCCTCTGTGGAAACCTAAAAATAGGAGCAAAACCCAAGCAATTACTATCCCTAGCAGAAAAAAAGGCCCTCAAGGCCTCTTCAGGCTTAGCCCGATCGAGTTTAGACCCTGCCCTAGAGCCGCTTGTGATCCTAGGCTGTTCTACTTGGCCCGGGGAAGAAGCCCTCCTTCTAGAAGCCCTAAAAGAAGCCCATAAACGTAAGATTCCAGCCTCATTGCTGCTCTTACCCAGGCATCCCGAGCGTAGGCAGGAGCTTCTCAACCTGCTAAAACACCAAGGGCAGACCTGGCATTTTCGTTCCTCTGCCTTGCCCCCTCCTCCTTGTGTGGATGTCTATATTGCAGATTCTATAGGGGAGCTTCCTATGCTTGCCCAGGTGGGAGATCTTGCCTTTATCGGTAAAAGCACCCCCCCCCATAAAGAGGGACAAAGTCCCCTGGAAGTGGCGGCCCTAGGCCTCCCCATAGTTTATGGGCCCAATATGTCTAATTTCAGAGGGCTATGCACCTCGTTGGAAGAGGCAAAAGCTGTCATTTCAATAGCCAAGCCTACAGACCTCCTCCCTACCCTCTTAGAACTCCTTCAGGATAAACCCCAAAGAAAGGCCCTTTCACAGGCCCTAAGCCTATGGTACCAGAGCCAAGAAGGAGTACTGGAAGCCTACCTTAAGGCAATTCTACCCTTCCTCGAGCCCAAGCTTACCCGTGAATAAGCCCCTTCTAGCTGAAGTTCTCCTTCTAAAAGGATTAGACAAACCGCTCACCTATAGGGTTCCCCCAGGCTTAGAAGATAGCCTAAAGCCTGGGTGTCTTGTAAACGTTCCCCTAGGAAGGAGGGTTGCTATAGGATTAGTCAGCCACATAGGTCTTCCGGTTCCTGTAGCTGAATATACTATCAAAACTATTCAAAGTTTGATTTACCCTCAGCCTTTGCTGAGCCCAGACCTCCTTGTCTTAGGTAAGTGGTTAGGCCAGTACTATGATGCGGGCCCTGTTTGGGAAAGCCTCATTCCAGCTATCTTGCGCCAAGGCAAGACCTGCGCTAAGACCCGTGTTTTCACTCTAAGCACGCCCTTTGAGAATGATACTTACTTACTTTTAGCCAAACGCTCTCCCAAGCAAGCAGCGCTTTACCAAGCCCTTTCACAGAGCCCTTTGCCCCAAAGCTTAAAAGACCTAGAGGCGACTCTAGGATCCTGCAACATTTCTCTTCAAGGGTTGATTCAAAAAAATCTAGTGATAGAATGCTCTCAAAAAAAAGACAAAACTGCTTATAAAGAGCTCAACTTTCAGATTATCCCTACCACCCCTCCCCCTTTAAACCCAGAACAGCAAGCAGCTTTAAGCGCTATTCAAGATAGCTTAAAAGGAAACGCTTTTCAAACCCACCTGCTCC
>JACCDN010123367.1_pt1 | contig 17014 bp, 14 predicted proteins | sample 7441691 | NCBI WGS metagenome assembly JACCDN01 (sample SAMN15323439, study PRJNA562643) | freshwater metagenome | isolation source: river surface water | place: USA:Blue River Watershed | collected 2017-08-16
GATTCAATCAAAAATGCATGGGCATCGTGTACGGCAGGAGTTTTGTATTGAGGTCAACTTGTCTGCACTTTCCGCAGGACAAATCCCTGATTGGTATTTCACAGAAGATGAGCAGCCAAAACAAAATGCTCGACTGATTTATGCAGCTTATGTGGAAGCATCTTCACTGAAAAAACACTATAAGCCCGATCTGATGCTTGCCGCAAAAAGCAAATTTCCGAACCTTTGGCTGTACCTCATGGGAGCCCCAGGGAGTGCAACTCAAAAAGTTTACGCAACACTTGGCGAGCGACTTGGAGCCCTTTACAGCCAACAACAACCGCATAGCAATATCCAAAAATTTATGGATATGCTAGAAGAGGAAAAGTACTACGAGCTTCTTTGGGGCGAAAACGAATCGCGCTACCTGGCCATCATTGCTGGTTTGAGAGCGAAGGCGGTTTTGGAGGTCGTTTCAGATCCCAACTGGAGCAAGGCCGAGGGAGCACTTCACAGGCGAACTCAAGAATTGCTTGGTTCTCTTGTTAGCCTGAAACGAGAAAATACGACCTTCACGATCAACCAATCCACCGCGTTACCTATGGACAATTCAACCAACGCAAAATCTTTGGAACAGGATTTATCTGAAAAATCTGAGCCCAAGAGTTAGTAAAGTCAGATGGTGCAGAGACCCTTTTCAAGGGCTTCTGCAACCAAAATATGTTTTGGCAGAAAGATTACAGTTTTGTATTTCCATCCATGACCGCCCAAGGGATCATCGGCATAGGGAGTCATCCAGCCTAACGCAACCTCATGTAGTCTTCCACTCGGTCGTCTGGGGCAACACGATCGTTAGGTGGTGGTGCAGCTTTACGCGACTTCACATTTGGTGATAACCATGATGTTTCAGCAAACAAATTCACAGGCCTGATCAAACGAGCGCCACCGTCACGCACCAAAGGCTTCCAAGACCAACCTGCACTGTACCTGCTGTGGCTGGTCAAGAAGGCGTCAAACGGTATAACCCATGCTATGCCCTTGTCGAATGACCCTTCACCAAACACCTCCGCTGGCACATTGGTCTTGGTGATGTAGGCACTGATGGTGGTGCCGTTGTTGAACACTTTTGAAAGCGTCAAAGTCATGCCTCGGTCACCCGCCAAATATTGACCATAACTAAGCGATGTTGAAATGCCCTCAATCGGCGTTTCCCAATATCCAGTGATATGCCCTGTGTCCGCTTTGAGCTCTTGAAACTGGAAGTTTTGGTGGAAGTCACGCATGCGCACTTTGTTGTAGTCCACCCCCACCGCCCATCGACTGGCAGGTTGGCGATACAACACTTCGGTACCTACACCACCATACATAGACTCAAAGTAACCGGTGTAACCTGTCCAGTACCAGTTTTGCGCCAGTCGATCGGTTTTGCTCAAAGACAAACTGGTCAGCGTTACCCGCGAGGTTGTTAAAAACTGTTTGGTGAAAGTTCGCACCCTGGGCATGTTTGACCAACCTTCGTCTTTGAAGTTGTCGTAGTTGTCAAACAAACGCGCACTCATCACACCCGATACTTTTGTGTTCCAAGGCATCTCCAGACCCAGGCTCATGTTGCCCCTGAACTGGTACAAATAGCCGTCTGGCCCACCGATGGTTTGCACCAAATCTAGACCAGGCTCGAGCCGATAGTCCACCTGTTTTTCGGGTAGCTGGTTTTTTAAAGCATCAAGCTCTGCCGCCTGATAAGCCAAAGGCACATTTTGTACAGGCGCTTGCGTGCGCGCGGGCTGTGTTTGGGTTTGCACCCACTCTTGCCGGTTGACCGACTCCACAGCCAAAACATCACCTGCGGCGCGGTGGTGAATGGTGATGTTTTCTATTTCGCTAGGCAAATCGCGGTGCAACACTGCCAAGCCCTTTTGCAAACGCTCCTCAGGGTAGGGATTGACCGAATTTCTGGCATCTATTACCACACTGTCTTTGTTTGTATAAATTTGGCGCACATCCCACAGCGTGGTTTTTTCGATGTCTTGCGCAGTTTGTTGCCAATCCGGGGCGCCGGTTGGTCTGGCGTTGGTCACCCGCGGCACGGCGGGTGCAGTCACCTTGGGCATGTGCAAGCTGGCCATGTCTGTGTAGAAGGTCATGCCAAAGGACCAAGTGTTGCCTCGCTCCACACCTGCCGATATGTCCACCCCCTTCATGGGTCGGTACACCACGGCCCAATTGATGGGTGACGTTTGGGGCAACACATTGCCCAACGGTTCGTTTTTGTAATTGTTACCATCGTATTCAGCTTTCAAAACCACATTCCATGGCGTTTGGTACTCCACGCCGCCAAAATATGCCGCCTTGCCTCTGAACCAACTGTTGGTTGAAAATTTACCGCCTTGGCCAAAGTCGGTTTGTCTAACGTCATATTGCTGCCCCAATACCCGACTCAAAGGGTTAGTCACATTGCCTCGGCCGCCCATGTTGCCCCACCCTAAGCCAGCTGACCAATCGAGCCTACCCATGCGTTTGCTGGCCACCAAAAACTCTGAGCTGAACAAACCCGTACCGCCGACATCACGCATGCCCACAGCCACCTCTGGCAACCATGCTGATTCGCGCAACACACGCGCTTTCACGTCAATGCTTTTGTCAAGGTAAGTCTGGTTACCACTCCATGACTCATAAGGTGAGTAAAGTCGATTTTTGATGGAAGTGTAGCGAAACCCTGCTTCCATCCAGTCGAGGGGCTGGAACATCAAATTCACCCAGTGGTAGGGCCAGGAGTTGTGAAAAGACAAACCAAAACTACCCGCCTCACGCATGCGCGCAGAAGGTGTTTGCACCAAACCCACAACGCCCCAGTTGTTGGCGCTGACTTGGGGTTGGTGGTAACGACCCTCCAAATCAAAAACACTTGCAGGGGGCACCACAGGCATCACCTGTCTAGAAAAATCGGCAAATTCAGTCAAGCTGATGTTGTTTGTCGCACCTTGGTAGCTGAGCCATTTGGCAAATTGATCGTGCCAAGCACGAGGCAAATTACCTCTATCAGATGGCGCCCAAATCCAAGCGCCTGGTGCTGGTTCGTTTTGTTCGGCTCGGTTCCATAGTGACACACCCACTCTTTGCACACGACCATCCGGTTGCACCACCCAAGCCCAAGAACCACTGTGTGCTGGGTTGCAAGCTGCGATGTAGTCTTGTGCCAAAGCTGATAATTTGTGGGGCACCTCGCACACATGCCCCGCGTCATTCATCACCCGCAAATTGTTGGGGCGCTGAGGCAGCAGCAGCACATCCCTCTTTTGAAGCAAAACGTCGCGCTTAGGCTGTGCTTCAAGCCATTTTGGGTTGGCTACAGCGCTGTTTACTCTGCCTGTGGCGGGCATTTTTTCGAGCAACTTCAAAAGGTTGGAGGACACACCAGGTTGTTGAATCAGCGCTTTGCGCTCGTTTTCTTGGCGCAACTTTTCTTCAGGCGTGAGCCACATCAGGCCGAGTTGATAGCTTTGCTCGGCTGAAGGGTTCAGCGTCAACCATTCGCTCAAGCGAATGCTTTCTTGTGTAATTTCCTCACGCAAGTGCTGTGCATGCAAATGGGCGCAACAAAGCATGGCACACAGGGCAATGAACTTTTGCTTCATGGCTGCTTGCCCCCGGCCAAAGGCCGCAACTTCAGGCACAAACTGGGCGCAATGCATTGTTCGCTGTACACCACCTTACCGTTTTGCAATGCAAACAACTGTTTGTAATGCCACGGTTTATTTTGTTCATTGGTGCTCGACACTTCATCCGCAAACCAAATCACTTCTCCCAGCACTTCCTTGGGTGCAGAAGCAGGCGCCGCTGTTTTGTAGCTGATCAGCGTTTCTTTGAAAGAAAAGCGATAACTCGGCATGACATCCAGTTCGCGCACCCAACTCAAAGCCCGTGAAGCATTGTCAATATCGCGCCATGCCGGCACCTTACCTTCTTGCTTTCTTATTTCACGGGTTGTGCCAATGGCATGCTGTATGCGACCGTTTTGTAAGTGCAACATTTCGCCTTGGCCGTTGTACCAATACTCATTGGTCAGCGCAAAATCACCTTGCCCCACTACATTGCGGCTGCCCAAGGCCATGACGGATGCTTTACCGTCAAGCTCCACCACCAAATACTCAAAACCAGGTTGAATGTCAGCGTACTGTGCCCGCCAAGGCAGCAGCGTGGTGAAGGTGTCTATCACAGGGTTGGTGGTGGTGCAGCCGCTCAGGGTAGCGAACATCATCACAGCCAATAACTTTGCAACAGATAAACGTTTAAGCATAGGGGTGCACAAAAAAATAACGCCCCATTAGGGGCGTTATTCCATTCAATCACTACCGATTAGCAGTTGGCGATGCAAATACGGCTGGTGTTGGTACCAGTGCCAGTCACAGTGTAGACTGGGTCAGCTTTGTCAGCAGCAATAGCAGCAGCTACGGCTACGGCTGCAGCAACAGCTGCAGCAACACCCACGGTGACACCAGCGGCAGCTGCACCAGCTGCGGCGCCTGCGCCCGCGCCAGCACCAGCACCGCCAGCTGCACCTCCAGAAGCGCTACCGGATTGCTGTTGAGCAAATGCGACAGGCGACAAAGCAAGAGCGATAGACAAGAACAGAGCAGAAACTTTTTTCATGTTGATTCCCAAAAGAGAGTTGAGTTGACTTTCACCAAAGCTAGCCATCGCCTTCATTGGTAGATCTGAGAGCAGCACATAGGCACCACTACAAGCTTTAATGTATCACAACGAAATAAGTTGCTCTACCCCCCCCCGTAATTTGTTATCAAATTACAACAAAGTACAAAAGTAGTAAATGGATCGGGTTGATTTGAAGATTTAGCAGGCGGCCCTTGCGCTCAAGGCACTGAATTGGGTTCGTTTTATAAAAATTACACGTTTTGATTATTCGCGACAGCCCTCACCCATGACCCGTAAGCTCCCCCATCAGGTAGACAATTCAGAACTTGAATCTCCCCGGATTTTGAGGAGGCTCCACACTTTGAGAAGATGGATCCATGAGCAAGAAATCAAACCGTTTTTCACCCGAGGTGCTCGAACGCGCTGTTCGTTTGGTGCTGGAGCACCGAGGCGAGTACCCATCCCTGTGGGCCACCATCGAGTCCATCGCTCCCAAGATCGGGTGCGTGCCGCAAACCCTCAACGACTGGGTTCGCCAGCACGAAGTTGACGCAGGCGTGTGCGATGGCATCAGCTCCGACGAGCGAGCCCGCATCAAAGAGCTGGAGCGGGAGAACAAAGAACTGCGCAAAGCCAACGAAATCCTCAAGCTGGCGAGCGCTTTTTTCGCCCAGGCGGAGCTCGACCGCCGGCTCAAGTCCTGAGGGCGTTCGTCGACAAACACCGCAAAGCCTACGGGGTCGAGCCGATGTGCAAAGTGCTGCAAATCGCCCCGTCTGGCTACAGGTGCCATGCTGCCCGCCAGCGCAAGCCAGAACTGCTTTGCGCCCGCGCCAAACGTGATGAAGCCCTGATGCCCAAGATCCAAGCAGTCTGGCAGGCCAATATGCAGGTCTATGGCGCAGACAAGGTCTGGCACCAGATAAACAGAGAGGGCACCAAAGTGGCCCGCTGCACGGTCGAGCGGTTAATGAAACGCCTGGGATTACACGGCGTGCGCAGGGGCAAAGTCGTGCGTACCACGGTACAGGACAAAGCAGCGCCTTGTCCGCTGGACCGGGTCAACCGCCAGTTCAAGGCCGATCGGCCCAATCAGCTGTGGGTGTCGGATTTCACGTACGTCAGCACCTGGCAGGGCTGGCAATACGTGGCCTTTGTGATCGATGTGTTTGCCAGGCGCATCGTGGGCTGGCGTGTGAGCAGTTCGATGCGAACAGACTTTGTGCACGATGCCTTGGAGCAGGCTTTGTTTGATCGGCAGCCCGAACGCTCGGACGCCTTGATTCATCACTCTGACAGGGGGTCGCAATATGTGTCCATCCTCTACACCGAACGCCTTGCGCAAGCCGGGATAGAGCCCTCGGTGGGCAGCCGTGGCGACAGCTACGACAACGCCCTGGCTGAGACGATCAATGGGCTATACAAGGCCGAATTGATCCACCGCCGTGCCCCCTGGAAAACCAAGGAAGCACTGGAACTGGCGACCCTTGAATGGGTGGCTTGGTTCAACCATCACCGACTGCTGAGCTCGATTGGGTATATTCCACCGGCTGAAGCTGAAGCGAATTACTACCGGCAACTAGCCGGGGAGAACGAGACCGAGGTCTCAACTTAAACCAACAGGCCTCCACGAAACCCGGGGCGATTCAGTCTAAGCTTTAGGCATTTGGGTCATTTAGCTTTGACCACGTCTCCTGCACCCTTGCCACCCACCGTCATAAAGATGAACTTAAAATATGCTGACACCGAAAGCTCCTGCAACATGCGAGCGTCGGTCTCAGCCAGCAGCTTAGGGGTAGACATGTCGATGTTGTCGACTTGGGCAAGCCCGGTAATGCCAGGCCTCGCAAGGAATACTGAGCGATTAGCTCGCTCCTCGATCAAATCCGTTTGATTGAACAGGCACGGTCGGGGCCCCACTAAGCTCATTTCGCCTCTTAGCACATTCCACAGCTGTGGTAACTCGTCAAGCTTAGTGCGCCGCAAAAATGCGCCAAAGGGGGTGATCGCGGAGGCATCTGCCAAATGGGACGCCACAGAGGCCGTATCTGGCCGCATGGTTCTAAACTTCACAAGAGTGAAAGGCTTCTGGTTACGCCCTACCCGCTCTTGTCGAAAAATCGGCGCTCCAGTGTCAAATAGGCCGATCACATAGATAACCAGCAGCACCGGGCCACCAAGAATGAGCCCGAAAAACGATAAGAAAAAATCGAATATCCGCAGCAACATCAAATTCACTCCACTGCTCTGCGCAGTCCTTCATCCACTGGCACTGACGATCGCCAGCCCAGTAGATCGCATGTTTTTCTTATGTCCACTTGCAAGGAGCCGAGCAAACGCTGAGAAATCACCTCTTTGCCTAGGATGCTTCCAATGAAGGCGATGAAACTTGGGGGCACCTTAAGCAAGCGAGTTGGACGGCTCATAGCCTTTCCAATCCTGCTCAACAGTTCCATCGTAGAAAGATCTTCGCCATCGGAAATCAGAAACGTTTGATTGCCCGCTTTTGGGTGCTCAACACAAACGAGAATCAAATCAACCAAGTTGTCTAAGCCAACCAGGCTGCGGCGATTGTGGATCACACCGCCTAAAGGCAATGGCAATCCTCGGCGCACCCAATTCATTAGGCTGGAAAAATTACCTTTAACTCCCGGTCCATAAACCAAAGGAGGGCGAATGATGGTCACCTCCATACCCGTTTGATGCGCTATACGCCTCAATTCCGTTTCAGCTTCAGCCTTCGATATCCCATAAGCATCTTCAGGCGCGGGAACATCCTCTGCGGTAAATGGGCGCCCAGGCACCGTTGCCTCACCATTGACTTTGATCGAGCTGATGAACACAAAACGGCGCACCCCGGAGGCGGCGGCTTGGCGCGCTAAATTTGACGTACCTTGCACATTCACACGCCTGTAATCGGTCAATGTATCAAGCGATTCTTCACGCATGACATGACTTCTGGCTGCAGCATGGATGACAACATTGACTCCATGGAGTGCTTCTGTCCAATCGGCTTCGCCATCCAGCCCAGGTACAAGCGCAACTCCCGAATGCCCATTTGCTGAAGCAAGGGATCGGAAAACTGGGCGTACCTTCAGTCCGCGTTGTTTGGCGGAGCCCAAAACTGCCTTACCCAAAAATCCGCTAGCACCCGTCAAAAGAATCGTCATCAACTCTCCAAAATACTAATTCTAATAAATCAACAAGTACTATAAGGCAAGCATGTACTAATTTGACCAATGAGAAACACACAATGTTTAATAACCGATTGTTCAATCTCATCTCAACTTTCAGTTACACCGCTTGTGCGAATCAAGAAGATCCGCAGGCGTATTATCAAATCAAAAGATATACTTAAGTCATCAACAAAGCTAAACAGCTTGGAAAATCTCTGATGCAGAAGCTTGCCAGCACACAAAGAAACACCATTATTCTGGCCGCGCTGGGGGTTTTGCTGCTTTGCATCGGCATTTTCATGCTGCAGCGCAGCTACTACCCTATAGTTAAGTTTTCGCTAACCCAAGCTGATGTCTTGCTAAAACCAACTGCGCCTAGCGTTGAGGCGCATTCATTTGAATTGATAACCACCATTGTCACGCAACCGAAGGAAACAGCACAAAGCTGCCAAGATGTTGCACGCATGCTGGAGTTGAATATAAAAAACTCATGCGCATCCTGTCAGACGCTCAAGATGAGTTGTGAACAGCAATTCTCCTCCGAGCTGTCGGTCCTCATATCTACACGACCTATTGCAGTTTACACCTTGACTTTGCCGACAGGGGTGGTACTTTACACCTCCGATAACGCAGTCATGGCGGAACAAGCTTGCCAAAGCAGCCACTCTCAATTAACATCCCTCGGAATTCCCTCCACCTGCGTGCCACCCAACAAAGCACGCGCTGAATTGGCAGAAGTGTTCAGCCACACTCCCAGTGGCTTAAACAACTCAAGACTATATTTCTACTTGTCTGCTCTGCTTTTGTTAGCTGCACTCGAACAGTTTTTGACTCCTTGGATTTCTGTGGTTGCTGCACGAGCACTCCAACTCAGTCGCACAAAGAAACGATTGATCGTCTTGACCAGCGATTACATCATCCTGTTGGTAAGTTACTTCAGCTCGCTTTATTTTTTGCAAAGCAGCGGTTCATCCAACGCACACATTCCGATGCTTGGGGCACTTATCTCACTTGGCGGTTTAGTGATTTTCAAATACTTTGGCCTATTCAACACCTTGATGCGCTATGCCGGGCTCAGCGCCTTCATCACCATTGCGAAAGCATGCATCAGCTACACATTGCTACTGGCCACTGCTATTTACTTCCTCAATCTAGACGGACTCAAGCCTGAGATGGCCATTCTTAGTGGCTTGATCACCCTGGTTTTGGTGGGCTGCTCACGCGCCATGGCACGCATCCTGATGACGCGAGACGTTTCCTCCCACAGCAGTCACAACCTCAAACGTAAACGCGTCGCCATTTATGGCGCGGGTGATGCTGGCATTCAGTTAGCAACCGCACTTGCACATAGCCGAGAGATGCTTCCTGTTTTGCTGGTAGACGACAACCCTTCGCTTCAGGGGCAAGAAATCAATGGCCTCAAAGTCGCCTCTGTCCATCATCTTATTCAACAGATTGAAAACGGCATAGTAGAAGCGGTTTTACTTGCCCTGCCCTCTGCCACACGAACTCGGCGCAATGAAATTGTGTCAAGTCTTGAACACCTTAACGTCAAGGTACTTACGCTGCCAGGACTGGCCAGCCTAGCAGAAGGCAAAGTCAAGGTGTCAGAGCTGCAAGAAGTGGAAATCGAAGACCTGCTTGGTCGCGACCCTGTTGCTCCTAACTTTCACTTGCTACAAGCCAACACTAAGAACAAATCCGTCATGGTGACCGGTGCTGGCGGCTCTATAGGCTCGGAGCTGTGCCGACAAATTCTGGCGCAACAGCCCAAAATACTGGTGCTTTATGAACTAAACGAATTTGCGCTCTACTCCATTGAAAAAGAGTTGTTAAGTTTCGGTGCTGCCAACTGCCAAATTGTGCCCATTCTAGGTTCGGTCACAGACGCAGCCAAACTGACTTTGTGCATTCAACGCTTTGACACAGAGACCATCTATCACGCAGCCGCCTACAAGCACGTGCCCATTGTCGAAAAAAACCCATGTGCCGGGGCTTACAACAACATAATTGGTACCTGGATCACTGCGCAAGTTGCCATTAAACATCAGGTCTCAACCTTTGTACTAATTTCAACAGACAAAGCTGTGCGCCCCACTAACGTCATGGGAACTACCAAACGCATTGCAGAAATGGCCTTGCAGGCGCTTGCTCAATTACCCAACGTCAGTACCCGCTTTGCCATGGTACGCTTTGGTAATGTGCTTGGCTCGTCAGGATCAGTAGTTCCGTTGTTTCGTGAGCAAATCAAACAAGGGGGCCCCATCACGGTCACCGATCCGCGCATTATCCGCTACTTCATGACCATACCGGAGGCATCACAGCTTGTCATTCAAGCAGGTGCCATGGGGTTGGGTGGCGATGTCTTTGTGCTAGATATGGGCGCGCCAGTTAAAATTGTGGACCTTGCGAGACGTATGATTCATTTAAGTGGACTTAGTGTACGCGACAACACTTGCCCCGATGGCGACATTGAAATCAGATTCACCGGGCTGCGTAATGGTGAAAAACTGTATGAGGAATTGCTGATTGGTTCTAATGTTGAGGCAACTGCCCATCCCAGAATCAGTCGAGCCAATGAACCAACCCTGGCTTATGAGACGCTATTGCAAACCATAGAGGATATAGAGCGAACTTGCAACCGCAATGACAGTGAAAAGCTTAGAGAAATACTGCTCAATAACGTTAGCGAGTTCAGTCCGCAATGTGGAAATGAGGATTTACTGATAAGTACTAGGGTAATCGTTCCCTAGAAGCTTAGTTTATCGCTCATCTATTTTGTTCTGCCGTAATGATCTTCAAATCTTACGATGTCGTCTTCACCGAGGTAACTACCGGACTGCACCTCGATGATTTCCAGGGGGATGGCTCCAGGGTTAGCCAATCGGTGCACCTCGCCTAACGGGATGTGTGTACTCTGGTTTTCGGTCAGTAGAAATGTTTTCTCGCCATTGGTGATCTCGGCAGTACCCCTTACCACAATCCAGTGTTCGGCACGGTGATGGTGCATCTGCAAGCTCAAACTGGCCCTGGGGTTGACCTGGATGCGTTTAACCTTGAAACGCTCGTCTTCATCAATGCTGTCGTACCAACCCCATGGACGGTGCACCTTGCGATGTAACGTGTGTTCGCCGCGTTTCTTTTGTGTCAGTGCGTTAACAATGTGTTTGACGTCCTGACTGCGCGATTTGTCGGCCACCAACACGGCATCTGAGGTTTCGATGACTACAAGGTCATGCACGCCCACCAAGGTGACTAGACGGCTGGTTGCATGCACCAAGGTGTTATGGCTATCGGCGGTCAGCACGTCACCCAAATGTGCATTGCCGCTGTCGTCTTTGGATAACACGTTCCAGACTGCATCCCAGGCACCAAGGTCGCTCCAGCCAGCATCCAGTGGAAACATTTTAATGGGGAAGGCGCTACCAGGGCAGTGCTCCATTACTGCGTAGTCGATAGATTCATCAGGGATCGAGCTAAATTCCGCTTTGCCGGGGCGAACGAAATAGGCATCTGCGGTTCGCTTTTCCCATGCCGCGCGGGTGGCTTCAAGAATGTCGGGGCGAAACTGTTGCAGCGCGCTTAACCAGACTGAAGCCTTTAGGACGAATATGCCAGCGTTCCAGTAGTAGTTGCCCTCTGCCAGGTAATTCTGGGCAGTTTCTGCGTTAGGCTTTTCTACGAAGCATTGAACATTCAGGGGGCGTTGAATGAACGCGCTGCCGAGCTCCTCACAGTGACTCACAGTTTGAATATAGCCGTAGCCGGTTTCGGGACGGTCCGGGCTAACACCCAGAATCACAATGCTGCCTTGGTATGCCTCGCGGACGGCCATCTGCATTGCTTGGGTGAAAGCATCTGTGTCTGCAACCGTTTGGTCTGCCGGGGTGACGACCAGAACTGAGTCATCTCCGCTTTCCATGGCGGCCAGTGCGGCCAAGGTCAGCGCCGGAGCCGTGTTCTTGCCTACAGGCTCAAGTAGCCCGACACATAAGTCGATGCCGGCCTCACGCAATTGTTCTGCTGCCAAAAAGCGATGTTCTTCGTTGCTGACTATCAAGGGCTGACTTACATTGATGTCTGTGCTGTCCAAAGCCATCAATCGACGGGCGGCAAGCTGAAACAGGCTTTCATCTCCGGTCAAACACAGAAATTGTTTCGGGAAACCGGCGCGTGATAGTGGCCATAGACGACTGCCTGCCCCTCCGCACAGAATAACGGGAGTTACTTTGATCATTTTTTTAATTTCTTGGTGATCCGAGTTTTAAATTACAAATTAAAGTATTCAAATTTCTCTTGAGAAAGAGGCTGATGTGGTTTTGACCCCGTAACCCAGTACCACCGGTATATTCAAGTTACCGAATGTTTTTCTCTAAACACGGTTGACACCAAATAACCCAAGGAACTCTGACAGCGGTTATAATTGTACTAGTTTAACCAGTTTTGCAATTGCCCCATTAATGCCATCTAAGCAAGCATAATAGTCAATTTTACATAGCCACTTTTTCAGCAATCCGACGATGAAGAGTGTCTGCTGATCCTCACAACAATCGCAAGAATCGGAAATTATTGTCTTCCTGAAGATTGATAAATCAGTTAGCTATTGGAAAGTGTTTGAACACGCCACTTCCGACTCTTTTCCGAGTCAGCTTTGTTTGGACCATCCAATGGGCAAATGACTTCTTTAAATTCGTCTATGACCTCTGTGGCCACTCAATATAGTTCATTGCCTATCAAAAAGGCATAGTTTTAACGCAGATCTCGATCAGCAAATCAATCGCATGTACCTAGCACTACGGTGCAATCGATGAGACACATTCAATTCGCAAAACTTCACGATTGCCTTTATAGAAAATTTGCACTTCGGTGAATTTATATTTCTTCATAACAAAATTCATTTGAGTCGCATCGTCAGAATTGTCTAGTTTTTAGTAGTCCTATTTATTGAGGGAGGACATCTCAATAATAATTTGTGCCAGAAAAGAAGATCCTGCAGCAGTAAGGTGTCCGTAATCAAATGCCATAGGCATAACCTCCCCATCAAATTGAGAGACAATTAAACACCCTTGGGATTCACATAAAGAAGTCAATGGCGATACAAAAGTATAATTTAAATTCTTACTATAGTTTGCTAATGAATTATCAATTCTGATCAAATCATCAAGCAATGGAGTAGATAGACGTGCGCCTTTAATTAAAGCAACATGTTTTCTAACCATATAATCTGGTAGAGTATTCGGATACTGGGGGACTCCGCCAACGATTACAATCTGCGAGTTTGGTAATTTATAATTTAAATACGAAATAGTGGCATGGACTGAATCAATTAGCTTATCATTATCATACATATGCCAGTTGGCATGCAAAAAAATCTTTTGGGGATTAGCTGAAATAATCTCTTGGGAAACCATGTTATTAAAACTACGACAATTTTCAGGTAAATTAAGAGTATCCGAAAGAACAGGAGGACAAGAACTTCTACTAAACTGCCCAATATTAGAAAAATGATTTCTTAGGCCAAAAGATAAAGCAGCTGCATGAGAATCACCCCATATTACGAAAGATGGAGAATCTTTAGAACTCGGCAAACAGGTGTCACTAAACTTACTATTCGGATCCCCAAATTCTAAGAAACAAGATCCTCTTTTATATATAGAGTCAACATTGTAATTACGATATTCCAGTAACTCAAGCTCCTTATTAGAAAATCTAGCAGGAAAACCACCAGTTATAACCCCCATACTGCCAACTGAAATTAATAGAACAGAAAGAACCAAAGAACCAATAAATGCACGTCGAACTGTAAGAAAATCTCCGACTCGAAATGGTTGCTCAATATATCTCCATGTAAAATAGGCGAGTCCTAATGAACATACAGAAAGAAAAAAATATGCCCAAGGAACAGAATAAGCAAATCCGTGAAAGCGTGCAAATGTAAACAATAAATTATGCCATAAGTATGCACTGAAGCTAATAAGTCCAATCGTTACAAGAAATGGACTCGTTAGTAGTTTACCCACCAAAGTGTCTTCATCTGTATACAATATAACCATTGCAGTACCAACAACAGGAAATAGCACTACATAGCCTGGAAAGACGACCCACTTATTTATAACGAGCACTGAAGCTGAAATTAGCAATAATCCAATGAAAGCATGCACCGATCTGAGGAGTGATCCTTTCACCCAACTATTTAAATTACCATAAAACAAGGCAATAAGTGAACCACTAAGCAACTCCCATGCACGTGGGGGAGTTAAGAAAAATGCAACACTTGGTTTTACGTAAGATAGAACGAATGAACCTAGCAAACTAGTTGACCAAAGAACCAGCACACCAAGCAGTAAAAATTTCCGTCTTTTCCGAATAAAAATAGCGCAAAAAACTGGAAATATTAGATAAAATTGTTCCTCAACCGCCAAGCTCCACGTATGCAGAAAAGGGTTAAAATCTGCAGCATTTGTGAAATACCCACTTTGAAGCCAAAATAAAATATTTGAAGAAAATATTGATACCCCAATTAGGCTTTTAGAAAATTGAATCATATCAGCTGGAGACAAAAGCATCCAAGCAAAGGGTAAGGAAAATATCAAAAGAAAGAATAATACTGGCAGAATTCTTTTGACCCTTCTGTAATAAAAATTAGTAATAAAAAAATTGCCTGATGCCATCTGGGCGATAATTATCCCTGTAATCAAATATCCACTTATCACAAAAAAAACATCAACGCCTATAAATCCACCTTTAAATATATCAAAACCTGCGTGATAAAAAATCACTGACAATACGGCCAAGGCACGCAAACCATCAATATGTCTTTGATATTTCATATCTTATAACCAATAAAGTTTAAAATGCAGATAAAGTAAAAGTGCAACATTAATTCTAAAAAAAAAAATTATGATTACCAATATCCTGCATAGCTCGCGTAAACCAGTCACCTGTTTTTGAAGTCTTAGCTTTACTTTTTGCCTATTTGTAATCATCCCTCAATTACACGGATCGAAGAAGTAGAGACTCTAGGAAGCTGCGACCAATCGCTGCTTAGGTACGAGTCCCGCCATGGCTACGGCTCTGTTTATCATATTAAATCATATTATACAAAATTTGATTTAATTTGATTTAATATGATAAACACAGACGTCAGCAATGACTTTTCAGATTTCAAAAAATAAAATCATAAATTCTCTTTTTAATAAAATAGATTTGAAATTTAATGAGACTTATAATATGCCAATTCATATACACAATACTTCTCCTACTCGTTCTTCTTGCATCATGTATAAACTTAGCCTGAGGACAACCGTAAATTTTATATCCGGCAAGACCAAGTCGATAGCAGATATCTACGTCTTCATAATACATAAAATAACCCTCATCAAACCCCTTAACCGCAGCGAATGCGGTCGACTTAACTAATAGAAAACATCCCGATGCCCAATCAATTGGAAAACAAGAATCACGACTTGAAATATCATAAATACCTTTATATCCAGTAAATAGTTTATATAACAACAAACAAATTGTAGGAAACCTTCTCCAATTGTCATCTGGCTCATATGCAGGACTTAGCGCCAAGGGGGACACAATTGCAGCATCATCTAACTCTTGAAAAGACTTTAGCAGAGAAGGGAACGGGTCAAACGGAATAACTACGTCAGGGTTAAGTACAACGAAAAAATTTGTTGTCGAATGATTAAATGCCTTATTATGATTTGCGCCAAAACCAATAGGATCAATATTACGTAAATAGAGAATCCTTGAATCCGATTCGTGACTAGCACTCTCAGGTAAATTTAACGTAATGATTACTTTACTTATCAGAGGAAATTCAAGCAACTGATCAACAAGTCGCTTAACCATATCGCCATGATTATGGGAAACAATTGATACTGTAATCATTTAAGATCCTCCACCCTAATTAATAACACATCAAGGTTCAAAAGCGTATTAAATTTCGAATATTTTCGGGCGCAGCCTCAATCGCTAACACTATATTTTGGGGAGCATTATAAGCTTCCGATATACTAAATTCAGATGAATAATATATAATAATTCCTTCGATTAGCGCTTGAATATCATGATATAAATATGCATAACCAGAATAGAACTCTGAAAACACGGGTGATTCAAGTAGATGGCACGGAATGCCAGATTGCAAAGCGGCTGCAATGGGCCTGCTAAAACCCTCATCGATTGCAACCGATACTAGGATATCTATTTCAGTCAGAAAAGCTTGTAATGAAATGCTATCACTGTTTATGACCTCTACATTGATGGAATCAAACTTTGAACATAAGTTAGAGACATATGAATTATGATGACCATATAATTTAATATCAATTGAATTTTCTAAATCTTTTAGCAAAATTTCTTTGAACAGAAGCTCATACCTCTTCTTTGCCGAGTCTGTTCCCACTAAGCCAATACGAATATTATCATCAATTTTTCGTGAACCAATTAATCTTGTTTGGGGAGGATCAGGGAATTTATTGGGCATGAAAACACGCTTACAATTTGGTACATTTAATTTTTCAATAAACGGAAGAGAATTACTTGTATTAATATGACCCACATTACAGCGTGATGTAATTAATGATATTTTGAGTAGGAAACGTTTTATGTTCTGAATAATTCCGCCATAAAATGGATATGGATCGTGAACGACAACAAGCTGATTTCTAACGAAGGGTATTGGATGGCTACTAGGAGTGAATATAAATATATTCTCTTTAAAAGCATGAATACAAAATCCAAGAAACTGCAATAGTGTCATTTTTTTAATCAACCCTTGTCCAAAATATTTAGATGCAGCATAAAATATAGCATCATTCACAATAACATATTCGATATCCGACTTTAGAGACTCATAATAATCCAGCGAATAATAAAATAATCCATTAGTATTTTTGATAAAATAGAGATTCAATATCATTTGTATATTACTCCAAATCAATGAAAGATTTTTAAATCTATTCTAATTTGCGTTTCTTCGTCGTATAAATTGATGACCAATATAGATAATTATTGACTATTCAAATTCATTTTGATAGACAACTAGATTAAGCGAAATAATATTTTTGGTCTTGACCCTGTAATTCAGTACCACCGGTATGTTTAAGTTACCGATCGTTTCTCCCTGAACAGCGTTGGTGGCAAGTAGCCAAGTGCACTGTGCGGGTGATACAAATTGTAGTCATCGAACC
>JACCDN010436449.1_pt1 | contig 17001 bp, 20 predicted proteins | sample 7441691 | NCBI WGS metagenome assembly JACCDN01 (sample SAMN15323439, study PRJNA562643) | freshwater metagenome | isolation source: river surface water | place: USA:Blue River Watershed | collected 2017-08-16
ATGTGAAACTATCCTTGAACACCCGTATTTATACAAAAAGTAGAAGCTCAAATAAATAGATTAAGATCCTTACAGATTAATTGACTATCTTATATTAAGAAGATAGGATTGAAAATAATATTTAAATACTATGATGAAATGATAAGAGGGTTTTCTAATAGAGAGCACTTATGCGGAGTTATAAAAAGATTAGAAAAGAGAATACAATATTTAGAAGAAGTTATAGATGTGGTGCCTACATTAAGTGTTGGCTCTAATAATCTTACCATTATTTCTTTAAAAAGTATTGATGATATTGGTATTAGAAAAATTATTCCTATGTTAATATGTAAAGAGTTATATGATTCTAAGAAGAAGGATGATAATAAAAACCATTCTTTGCATATAATAATTGATGAGGCTCATAACATTTTATCTGAGCATTCAAATAGAGAAAGTGAACAACGAAAAGACTATAGATTAGAAGTATTTGAAGAAATAATAAAAGAATGAAGGAAGTTCTGAACTTTTCTTACAGTCGCCAGTCAAAGACCCTCAGACATTTCTCCTACTATTATTTCTCAGCTTCATAACTATTTTCTTCATAGACTTATTAATAATAATGATTTATTGGCAGTAGAAAAAACGATATCTTATTTAGATAAAGTATCCGCAGATTCTATACCAAATCTTTCAACGGGGACATGTATTATGGCTTGATTATTAGCCCAGATCCCTGTGGTGGTAAAGATAAATGAAATTCCTGAAGAGAATGTACCCATTAGTCAGACCATTAACTTATTATCGAAATGGAAGCAACCTAATACTATTGCATAGAGTCTCATAAAAACTATACTCAGTTATCGAAAAAGATAGAAATGCTTTTTATCCTCTACCACTCGTCTCACCTCTCTGCCCTGATCTTCAGCGAAAGTATGATGGCTGGCGACCCACGATCAGGCAAGATGGAGATTAGCATCCTCTATTATTCTAAATAGTATTGACATATCACTATAATATGTATATAATCCTCTCATTTGTCCTTCGCTTCATTCTATGAGAGATTTATCTATAGCAGATATAGAGTTTATTGTAACAAAGAATCCAGTATTCGTGCAGAGTCTTCGTGCTTCCAGTGAAGCACTTTTTTCTCTGTTATATTGTTTTACCGATCCTTCTGTAGATCCTGAATCAAAAGAGCATATAGCATATTCTTTAGCGACTAATGCTGACTACAGGAAGGTTCTTTTCCCCGAACTGAAAAGGCTCTTGCCTCAGAGAAATATGGAAGATGTACAGGCTATTTTTGATAGTATGTCTGATTGACATTTTGCCTATATCCTTCCCAAGGATTCATTGCTTGTCGAAGACAAACGCTATGACGAAAAGATTTTGCATTATGCAAATGGGAAAGAGCTTGTTCAGAGTATAGCAACATTGCTTGATCCTATTATGCCTTCGCCTTCTTCATCGCATTCGTATTTGTTCTGATGATGAGGTATTGCGAGCAAATTTCCTCCCCATATAGAATCTATTGAAACATGAATAAAGATACGTTTTGTGCTTATAAAAAGTAAATCAGTCCCAATGTTATGACTATTGTTAGAAGTGACACATAGCGAACAAGAATCTATATATCCAATCATTATAAATGATATGAAAAGTATCTACCATATATTTGATTATCTTGTAGATAAAAAGATGACTTTTGGAGAGGCATTGATAAATGGCGGATGCGTGAAGTAATGTTCGCAAGGAGTCAGAATATCTATTTTCTCTTGCAAAATGATATTTTATCGTCATTATATCTACATATTTGTAGATTATCTGACGACAAAATGACGATTTTATAGATCTTACAACTTTATAAAACTTCTAACTTATATGCTCCAATCTCTCGCACTCTCCATCCTCAAATCATGACGCAATGTCTTCCTCACAGGACAAGCGGGGAGTGGCAAGACCTATGTCATCAATCAGTATATCCAGTGGTTGTGGAGTTGTGGTGTCGAGGTCGCTATCACTGCCTCAACGGGTATCGCAGCCACCCATATCGGTGGTGTGACTATCCATTCTCGATCCGGGATCGGTATCAAAGATCACCTCACGGATCACGATATGGAGCTCCTCCAGCAGAAAGAACGCCTGCACAAAAATATCATCAAAGCAAAGGTTCTCATCATCGATGAGATCTCGATGCTCTCGGCGAATACGATCGATATGGTCGATAGAGTCGTCCAGATGATCAGGAGAGATGGTCGTCCTTTTGGTGGATTACAAGTGATTTTTGTGGGTGATTTTTTCCAACTCCCCCCCGTGATGTCATCCGATAGTGCTGACTCGACCAAGAGATTTGCCTTCGCATCCAAAGCATGGAAGGATCTCGATCTCGTCATGTGTTATCTCCATACACAGCATAGACAGAGTGAAGGAGACTTCTCCACTATCCTCAACCAACTCAGAAAATGAGCAATGCAAGCGGAGAGTCTGACGATATTGAAGACCAGATACAACACACCGCTCAGTCATAAAAATCCTGTCAAACTCTATACGCACAATATCGATGTCGATCGTATCAATAACGAGAAACTGGATGCTCTCGCAGGAGAGACAGAATCCTATCTCTCGACGGGTGTCGGTGAACCTGCTCTCGTCGCCGCTCTCACCAAGTCGATGCTTGCTCCTGAGTTGCTCGATCTCAAGATCGGTGCACAAGTCATCTTCGTGAAGAATAATCCTGCCAAATGATACTACAATGGGACGACAGGTGAGGTGGTCTGATTTGATGATCTGACGAAGTATCCGCTGGTCAAGATAGCATCTGACTATGTCATCAAAGTCGAACCCGAAATCCGATCAGTCGAGAATATGACGGATATCGTGGCGAGTGTCAGACAGATCCCTTTGAAGCTTGCTCGAGCGATCACAGTGCACAAATCGCAGGGAATGACGCTGGATGCGGCCGAGATGGATCTCTCCAAAGTCTTCGAACCAGGGCAGGCCTATGTCGCACTCTCGAGGATTAGATCACTGGATGGATTGAACTTATTGGGGATTAATGAACAATGACTCAACGCTCATCCTCTCGTACTGAGAGCAGATGGCTATTTCCGAGAGCAATCCGAACTCGTGGTGGAGAAGTATGGTGTCTTCGATAGAGAGACCTTCCAGGAGATACACAAGTATTTCATCTGACTGACAGGAGGGAACTATGTCGAGGAGATCGTCACGATCGAGAAGACCGTAGCGTCAGGCAAGAAGCAGAAGGCAAAGAGTATGAAGCCAAAAGCGGAGAAAGGCGATAGCGTGAAGCAGACCCTCGAGCTCATCAAAGCAGATCATGATATGGAAGATATCTGTGCGATGCGTGGACTGGCGGAGAGTACGATCTGGTCACATATTTTCCAGATCCATGCATTGCATCCATGACTCTCACTCAAACAATTTAAACCTTGAGCCGATATCCTCTCGGCAGTGAAGAAGGCAGTCAAAGTATTGTCCAGACAGAAAGAAAACTGTGATGAGTATGGCAAAGTCAGACTGAAGGCTATATTTGACTTTCTCGAACAGGAGTATAGCTATGATCAGATCAAGAGCTGTATGCTGTTTATTAATTAATACGAATGAGGGATTGAAGGAATGAGAGGTTGAGAGGATGAAAGATTCTTTCAATTTCTCTTGACGATAAGTTTATCGTATTTTTTTGATGGATAGATTAGTAATCATATCGGATTATTAATTGATAACCACCTTTGAATGATTCTACTGCTTCTTTTAGTTGTAGTATATCCTCTTGTCATAAATTTCTTACAATAATATTTACTCAAACATTTCTTTCACTAGTGAAGATCGATAGTATGTCTTTTGCAGCCATGTTTTCCACTGCTTCGAGATTATCGTTATAGAGTTTTGATCTTAGTAGGGATTTTATATCACCTTTCTCTTTGCTACCATCTATAATAACACATTTTCTATCGCTATCTGATGTTGTGTCTTGTACTATTTGACACAATTGTTCGAATGTTACAGGTTCGGATTTATTCTTTTGATTATTAAATTCCACGATCTTCATTCATGATCTTACATTATCCACAAAACCCAGCTCCTCTTCTGTATAAGATACTGTTCAATTTGTTATATTAGCTTGATCTTGTCCGTACTCCATAATATAGATAATAAGAATATAAAAACTCTATAATCGATATAATAGCTTTTTTTATTTCTTTGTCAAATAAAACTCATTTTTTCTATTTTTCTCTTGTGCTTGCAAAGAGAGTGGAGGATGGCTATAGTGGATACGTTATATTTTTACTGTTTGTATACGATCTCGATGTCCAAGCTTATCGTCCATGGTGGGAAGAAACTCCACGGTACGGTGACTCCTGTCGCCAATAAAAACTCTATCATCAAGCTTATCCCCGCTGCTTTGTTGACGGATGAGGATGTTATCATCCATAATACACCTAAGACTTCTGATGTCGGCTATATGCTTGAGATATTTGAGAAGCTTGGTGGGAGTTATAGCCGGATAGATGATTCTACTATCAAACTCAATGCCTCGTCTGTCAATTCCTATGAAATAGATGCTGTGCTTTCTGATAAAATGAAAGCATCGGTTATGTTTCTTGGGCCTCTCTTAGTAAGATTCGGTAAAGCAGAGATGCCAACGCCGCAGTGATGTAAACTCGGTACTCGTCCACTCGATGCCTTTATCGGCAATATGGAGAAGATGGGAGCGGTCTTTGCTCATGAGTCAGGGACATATTCTTTTACCTGTCCTCAACTCCAAGCGACGAAAGTGTGGAGTCGAGAACCATCGGTCACAGGTACAGAAAATCTCATATTGTTGGCAGTGCGTACGCCAGGGACGACGACTATCTACAATGCTGCTTGTGAACCGCATACCCAAGATCTCTGCAATATGCTCGTCTCGATGGGTGCTCAGATACAGGGTATAGGATCCAACCTTCTCACGATCACTGGTGTCGATAGTTTGCATGGGACGGAATGGACAGTCATCTCTGATCATCTTGATGTCGCATGACTTATTGCCGCTGCCGCTATTACAGGTGGTGAGATTACGATTCAGCATGCTGTCGTGGCTCATATGGGGCTCATGCTGGAGACCTATGCGAAGCTTGGTATCCAGACGATAGTGGATGAAAAAAATGATACGATTACTGTGCCATCCAAGCAATCTCGTCAGATCGAGAAGACAATCAAAGGTGATATTATGACAATCAGAGCTCAACCGTGGCCAATGTTGCCGATGGATATCATCCATACTTTTGCAGTGACTGCCTTGGCATGTGAGTGATCAGCGATATTTATGAATATTGGTTATGAGTACGCTCGATTTTTCGTCGAAGAATTGGCGAAGATGAAAGCTCGTACAGTGATGGCCGATCCGCATAGGATTATTACCTTCGGTCCGACACAGTTCAAAGCAGCAAATCTGGTCTGTAGTGATATCATCCAAGCAAGTTATGGTCTACTCTTGGCGGCACTTGCTGCGGAAGGGACGAGTACACTCAATGCGATCACGCCACTGTTTCGTCGTTTCCCCAACTTCGTCGAGCAGTTCCGTTCACTCGGTGCGGAGATTGAGTTGGTGGATTAGGTTATAAAGTTGTAAAGTTTATAAGGTTTGTAAAGTTATAAAGTTTAGTGTATTGTGCGTTTTTAGCTCGTTTTATTTTTAATTTTTCGTATGTCATTCGTTGCAATAGCTACATGGTTAGTCAATCTCATGGAGACGGTCGGATATCCTGGTCTGCTCTTGGCGACTTTTCTGGAGAATATCATCCCACCGATTCCGAGTGAGGTGATCATGCCACTGGGCGGTTACTTAGCGTCGATTGGTAAGATGCATATCATCTTGGTAATCCTGATCGGTACGCTGGGTAGTACATTAGGGACGATACCCTATTTTTATATCGGGAAGATATTTTCCAGACATAGGATTGCTGATTTTGTTGATCGTTATGGGAAATATTTCTTCTATTCTGTCGAGAAGCTCGATAATCTCTACGAGATATTTAGCAAACATGACAAATATCGAGTCTTCTTCGCAAGATTCCTCCCTGGTGCGAGATCGCTGATCTCTCTGCCAGCGGGTTCGGCAGATATGGATGCAAAGATGTTTTTCTGACTGACATTCCTGGGTACAGCGATCTGGACGACGATCTGGACACTGATAGGGTATTTTTTCGGTCAACAACAAGAGATGCTCACCTCTTTCTTCAAACAGTATGAGCATTACGCTTTATACTTTCTTATTCTGGTTGTGCTTGCAGTGATTGTGTGGAGTGTGGTGAAGAAGAGGAAGTAAAGTGAAATTCTTATTCCACTTTCATTGCGTTAACTTTCTTTATTAACTCGTTATATATTCTACTAGCATCAATCCTTCCCTTTTCATCTCTGAAAATAGATTCGGCGGCAGTTACATATGGTTTGTTCTTGCCGATCACTCACTTATTAAGCATTCTCGTCAATAATCTTTGTGCATAATGAGTCTCTTTGAAAGCATATTCGATTATTTGTATCATTATTTTCTTATTCTTGGCAGTTATCGTTTTATTGTCCTTACTAAATACAGCATCGAAAATATTTTGTCGATACTGTGTAGTCCTTGTCGATGTAGGCATTATCCCGTGTCTTCATTCATCTTTCTCAGGAACAACGATTTCATCAATTATTCCTTGATCAGTAATTTCTTCTGGGTGGGAAACAACCCCTTTTATTTTATCCTCATTACGTATTAATTTATTACTTATTTCGCTGAATAAGTATATCATCGCGTCTTGGAAGAGCTTGTTTTCCCGTGCCTTATCTAAGGTTTTACATTCTCCATCATTACTATTGCTTATGCTTCGTTCTTTTCACAATGTAGTGTAAATGTCTGTACCAGTATCTTGGGCATGGGCCACTATATGATTTATTGTTTTTCATACTGGTCATGATAGTCGATCAGGAAAGTTCATTGTATACGGACAATAAGAATAAATATGAGCAACTCTACAGTTAATAGTTATCGATTCAATTGACTTATCAAATAAAGAGATAACTATTAGTTATCACTCGTAAGACCGTTTTCTCCTTGCAAGGAGAGGAGAGTTTCGCTATAATCAAGCATTGCTTTTGTTTCTTTTGTTGTTGTCGTATGCTCCAGATATCCAATCTCACTGTCTCTATCGAAGAGAAAGAAATACTCCATGATATCTCACTCTCCTTTGCACTGGGGAAGAACTACTGTCTACTGGGGAAAAATGGCTCAGGGAAGTCGTCGTTGGCGATGGCGGTGATGGGGCATCCATCGTACCAAGTTACGAGTTGAGAGTTACGAGTTACGAGCTCTGAAGAGAGGGTCAATATTCTCGAGATGGATCCGCATGAGAGAGCGAAGCTGGGGATATTTGTCGCATTTCAGACGATACCCGAGATCAAAGGCGTGAAGCTCTTTGAGTTCTTGAGATCGATCTACAACGCTCAGACGGGTCAGAATCTCTCCTTTATTCAATTCAAAAAACATATCATCCCGCTCATGGATGAGCTTCGCATCGATCACGAATTTCTCTGGAGAGATGTAAATGTCGGTTTCTCAGGAGGGGAGAGACGCAAGATAGAGATGTTGCAGCTCAAACTTCTTAATCCGAAATATATTTTCCTGGATGAGGTGGATAGTGGATTGGATGTGGATGCGTTTCGTGATGTGGCGGAGATGATCAGAGAGCTCAATAATCCTGACAATTGCTTCATCATCATCACGCATTACTTCTCGATACTGGATTATATCCCTGTCGATACGGTCTATGTCCTGGAAGCGGGGAAGGTCGTGAGAGAAGGAGGGATGGAGATTGTCGCAGATGTGAAGGAGAAAGGATTCAACTAGGTTATAAAGTTTATAAAGTTTTATTATTCTCTTTCTCTATGGATACATACAACTCAGCAGTGACTTATACGACCGCTCTCGTCCTGCCATCATGGGCACCGCCTGCATGGCTTTTCTGACCAGTCTGGAGTGTGCTGTATATCATTATCATCATCAGCTATGGAGCAGTCTTGAAGACACAGATCATCGATCCGATCCGTGTAGGAAAGGGTGTGACATCAGCCAATCTTCTCTTCATGCTGCCATTTGTGATCAATGTGATCGCAAACGTCTTATTCACCTATTTTCAGTTTGGTCTCAAAAACTACAGTCTGGCACTGGTGGATATCCTGATCGTCTTAGTCACGATCATCTGGACGATGTATTTGCTGTGGTCATCGCATAAGGTCTTATTTCGGATGCAAGTACCCTATCTGCTCTGGGTAGGTTTTGCGACGGTACTGATGTGGAGTGTGTGGAGGATGAATTAGGGGTAGAAGTTTGATGATGTGAGCTTTAGGCAATACATTTTATTGTTTTATATCCTAGCTTTCATAGTATGGTAGACAATGATGTAATAAAACTTATTCACTCTTTCGAGACGATCAAACAGGTCCAAGATGATAGTGAGTATCGACGTGCGAGAGATCTTCAAGTATTGCTTGGATATGATAGTCGGAGAAGATTTGAAGAGGCTATCGAGAGGGCAAAAAATTCTTGCGAGGTCGCTGGAAATACAGTTGAGAAGCACTTTTTGACGGATCCGTCAAAAAGTAGTGGATGAAGACCTTGACTTGATTATAAACTATCTAGGTATGCTTGTTATCTTATTGCTCAAAATGGCGATCCAAGAAAATCGGAGATCGCTTTTGCTCAAGCATATTTTGCTGTCCAGACGAGGAAACAAGAAATTATAGAACAGAAGTTACTTGATATGGAAAGATTGAGAGCAAGAAAAAAGTTATCGATTACGGAAAAGGAATTTCAAGAACTTGCTTTCGAAAGAGGTGTCGATGGTGAGGGTATAGCAAGGATAAGGAGTAAGTGAGATGCTGTCTTGTTTGGCGGTAAGACCACACAAGATATGAAAGAGAGGCTGTGAGTAAAATCATGACCTCTTGCTGATGTCCTACCAACTGTGACTTTGAAGGCGAAAGATTTAGCTACAGAGGTAACTAATCATAATATGAAGCATGAAGCTCTTCGTGGAGAAGTATCTATTACTCAAGAACATGTCAAAAATAATGCTGGAGTGAGAAAATTTTTGCAGGAGAGTGGTATCAAGCCAGAAGAGTTGCCGGCAGAGCAGGATCTCAAAAAGATAGAGAGAAAAATTAGTACGGAGATTAAGAAGATAGGGAAGTAGTCTCTGCGACGGTATTGATGTGGACTGTGTGGAGATTAAATTAAGAGAAATTATAATTTATGAGTACTTTTCTATATATTTCATTGCTACATTTCTTATCCATGCTGTTTGATGGTTGGTGAACTTTTCAACTTCACGAGAAAATCCAGTAGCGTGCATCTTATTGAGTGTAGTTATGATTTGCCCAGTGACACATTCATCATTGATTTGTTCTATTACTTTATTGGCAAAATGATTACAGTGTCTGTATCACAATAACATAATAAATGACTGTCTTCATCTTTTGGCATTTGTAGATAACGCTATATGTGCTATTCTCTCTAACAATTCATTATCTTTTCTGAGTTTCGTATGCTGACAGAATATCTGCCTTATATCTTCACCCAATCACCATATAGCAGACTCATAAGGATGTCGTTCAGGGACATTCGGCAATAATTTCGTAGATGGTAGATCTTCCTCTCGCTGTGTTGGTATATATTTTTCGGCTTTGCGAATGAGCTTTTTAACCTCCTCTTTTGCTGTAATATCGTTAATCATCATGGAGAGAATATAGATTATCGATTAAAGATTTATAATTGCTAAATTTCTTCTTTTATATACATACTTTTGATTAATTCTTTTAAAGAGTTTGCTACTAGATATCTATACTCTTCATCTTCATTATAATCATGGCTTATAAAATATATCTTTCCATAGTCTTTTTCATCAAATGATATTGTTAAATAATCTCCAGGTGTGGCTTCTGCTAATAAGAAGTCTGTTTTTTTAATTATATCTTCATTGGATTTCATCGTATCAAATAAGTCATATTGTGTGCCGCATTTCAATGAGTAAAATAATCCCATATCGCACACTTTCCCATTTAAAATAGGTATGTCATGTATCGAATTAAATACTACTCGATCGTAAAACATCTTTCCATTCACATATATTATGAAATCTTCCATCTCTTTGGTGATGTTTACTTTGTTGTTCATTTTATAACTATCTAGTATATTTTTACATTCTTCATCTGTCAGTTTATACTTATCGGATAAGTAATTAAGTTCGTTAACTATAGATATCGATGATATCAATTCATTTTGCGTATTTTTCATCAAATAGAGATTTAATTAAAAAATAAAAATAATCTTTATTGTAATTGTGCGAGAATCTTCACTCCCACATAGTCTTCTTGGCGACAATGTCGACGATGATAGCAATACCAGTAATTGGAAACTCTTGATTTTATTACTTGATCATAGAATAAGCTATTAAAAGCAATAACTTGTTTCAAGAGATCAATACTTTTAAAGTCGAGGTTATCATAGATGTCCAGGAGAATTTGTTCTACATAGTCTCCGATAAGATGTAGTATATACACGGCAGACCGTATTTCTTGTATGGGCATAATCTTCTTCAGATGCTTTTGTCTGACAAATCCATCATGATTTCTGGTGAGGATACAGTGTATGATTTGTTGTTGTCTCGGAGATAAATGATCTATATGAGTAAACTCTTTTTCATCTAGATATATTCTATAAGGAATGAGTATTTTCTCTCATCCAATATTGATCTCATATCCGTTATTATTTTCGCAAACAACATTAAAACTGTATCTTTCATATAAACTATCAATGTCATTATGAAATTTTTGAGGAAAGCATGAGTAGATAGTTTTCTTATTGATGATATCCATAAATCTTTTTATGTTGGGTAAACAAGAATTACTGTAAATGCTTTGCTTTTTCCAAGCATAATAGCTACAATAATGATTGATAGTATATCTTTTCTTAATAAATACAAGCTTATTGTCTTATTTTTTACAATTTTCTCAGTTATGCAAACTATCCGTATCGATAAATATCTCGCACAACTGAATCTCGTCTCGAGGAGAGAGGCGAAGAAGTTTTTCAGAGCAGGCAGACTGCAGGTCAATGGCTATGTCGAGCTCGATCATGGCTTCGAAGTGATCGACGGGGATAGGATTGTCATCGATGAGGATCTATCCTTCGTGGTCAAACAAGTCGTGACAGTGCTCATCAATAAGCCTGCTGACTATGTCTGTAGCGAGATCGACGAGTGATGACATCTCAGTTATAAGCAGCTGTTATCTGACTGTATCTATGCACCATTTCTCAAAGTCGCAGGGAGACTCGACCAAGATACGACAGGTCTCGTCGTCGCTACGAGTGATGGCGATCTTAACCATCGCCTCACGTCACCGAAGTCTGGCAAAGAAAAAGAATATATCGTGACTTGCAAAAATGAAGTATCAGACAAGGACATCGCAGAGCTCGAGAAGGGAGTGAGGATAGACGATGATTATCTGACTTTGCCATGCACAGTCGTCAGAAAGGGTCCTTGTCTCTTCCATCTCATCATCAGAGAGGGGAAATATCATCAGGTCAAGCAGATGTGTGCAGCGATCGGTAATGAATGTGTGGCACTGCAGAGGATTAGGATGGGTAAGTGGACGATAGAGGGGATAGAGGAGGGGAAACGAAGAGAAGTTTAACCTCACCCCTTACTCCTCTGCCCTGAACGGGATATATCCTCTCAGAGAGGGGAAGTAGCTTTTTACTTTTTTACGAGAGAGATGCAGAGACAGCAGATCCTAGAGCATGCAGAGCTGGTCTATGATGGATCAGTGTTTAAAGTCTATAGACGAGAGCAGGAGCTTTATGATGGGACTATCAAGCCTTTCGAATTGGCGGTGAGGAAAGATGTGGTAAAGGCACTCTTGGTACATGATGATAGTATATGGATGCTTCATGAAGAGCAGCCATGACTATCGCATATGGGTTTGGCATGATGAGAGATAGAGCGAGGGGAGGATGTCGAGATGGGTTTGAGAAGAGAGGTGATGGAAGAGACAGGCTATAGTATAGAGCATCTTCATCATTTCTTCTCTGTGCCGTATCACAATAGACTTCGTGGGACGAGATACTACTATATAGCTCGTTTGGGTGAGAAAATACAGGAGCCATCGTATGACGGAGGAGAGAAGATCACGATAGTGCCCTATAGCTTCGATCAGTTTATCGACTATATCTGCTCGGATGAGTCATGGTCTGATTTGTCTGCGTATCTCCTGAAGCGTTATATTGTCCCTGGTAAGAGAGACGAACTTCGTACATTATTGTTTGGATAGGTTCGTGTCATTGCGAGGCACGAAGCAATCTATTTATACTATGGATTGCTTTGTCGTGCCTCCTCGCAATGACGCAATCAGTATACTATTTTATTTCCTCGGTGGGCATGAAAGAGCAACTAGCGATGCTGATCCAGCAAGTCCCCTATGGTCGTGTGATCTCCTATGGTGCATTGGCAGAAAGGCTCAATATCCTGACCGATGCCACGACCAGTGGTCGGATGGTCGGGAGGATACTCTCGAGTATGTGAACCAAAGAACGAAAATATGATGCGACTTTCCCTCGATGGAGAGTGATCAACAAGCAAGGTGTCGTCTCGACGCTGAAGCTCGGAGAAAAAGGCATTACCCAAGTTGATTTATTGAGAGACGAGTGAGTCGACGTGATTGATGGGAAAGTGGATATGGGGATATATGAACGATGATTTGGTTTGGGAGGATTACCAGTGACGCATGGATCGTTGTTTGGGTAGTCCGTTATCATTTTGATGATTATTGAGTAGAATCCCAATGTTCAAATTTAGTATATCAGCCCACTTGACGCAAAACCCCTGTTGGCGGTAGTTAAATTATCCTCGCAAATAAGTCGATCTATCATGCGGGGGAGTGTCAGAAGTCCAATTGAATTTCTGCAATGCTTCACGAGCAAGCATTCTTAAATCTTTCCAAAATTGATACGTTCTCAATTCATCTGCAACTGATAAGTTCAAGTCCTCTTGGGGTAATTCTTCGATAAATAGATTTATTTTCTTTAAGATCATTATCTGCTCGTCAGAAAAAAAGTCGGGATAGTTTTTGGTTGCTACATTGTACCAATTATCATATTCCAATAATAGCTCATCTGTCACGACTACGAAATCTGGAAACGAAGCAAGTTGACCATCAGCCTCCAAAGAGAGGGTCTGAATAGACCATTTTAGTTGATTTATTATCGATTGTCTGTCCATTTGTCAATTACCGCTAACTAAAGCTTATACGCAGTATATCTCGTGCCAATAATATCTATCATCTTGCACTACGAAATAGTCTTGCCTATAGATTCTCTTATATGCATTATCTAATCTAATGGTTCAATACTTTGATTTTTTACGTTCTATCCGTTAATTTTTAAATTATTAAAATATGCTTCTAGCATCGTTCTGTCAGTTGTATGTTTATATAGTGAGAGATGCCCATTTGTTTTTAATTCTTCAAAAACCCTCTTTGCATTAGCTAGTAACTTTTGTTGTTTGAGGTAATTATCAAAAGCATTCTGTGCGATATATTGATTCCCAAAAAAACAGAGAAAGTCTATGGGGAGATTTCTATATCTTGTATCAAAGTATTCGTTTAATTTTAGTCCATTTTGAGATATTTCGGTAATTATCTGATCAATGTTCTCAAACTTTTCAAAGACAGGTAAAGCATATACTTTGATTAAATCAATTACCCTTGGGAGTATGTTATCTTGATTGCTCAATGCAATGTTCCAATTATCGTTCTGCTTTATTGGTGTTAATCGTTCTAGCCTTACCGAGAAGATGATTCCATTTCCATAATCAGAATTATATTTCTCTTTTTGCCATACTTTAAGTTGTTCTGAATAAACTGAAATGTATGGACATAGGGAGACATGACCGCTAAAGTTTTTTCTACTGGTATGAAAATATATCTCAAATGTTAATCTTTTATCATTTGATGTCTTTTTTAATAGTTGTCATTTTTTAGTTGCCGTAAAACCGAACGCCATTAATTGTGTCGCAATTTTTTGACAGCCTAGTAGAAATACTTCTCTGGTTTTTATCTTGGTACATTTAGTTAAATAAATAGCAATATATTTCCTTTCAATAACTTCGACTTTGCATTACGAAATAGTATTGCCTATAGACTCCTTATATGTATTATGAGACCCTTATGCAATATTTATTTCTCATGGATCGTTGTTTGGGTAGATTCATTATTTTTTCCTCTATACTTTTTCCACTCATTGTATCTTCTATCAATTATTGGTTTAAGTATATTGTAGTTTTCAAAAGTATCTTTTATATGATAAATACTTTCATATTCAAATCCATCATCTTCTGTTTGTTTGTCGAATGTCTGGGCATAATCATCTATATAAGAACTGTACTTTCCTCCAAAGGCAGTATCGTTATCGTAATAATCTTTTGCAAATTCATTCCCTCTTTCATTTAAGTCTTCGTCAAGAAGCTTTTCGTCACAGCATTTAATAAGAAAATCGGCACCTGTCATTTTTCTGTTTCTTACTTGTTGAGTTTCTTTGTCTGTATCTTCTAAGAGCTCTTCGGAAATGAGGTCATTGTCGATACACCAAGTCAAAAACATGCCAATATGTGTTGCCCCATTTTTTTGCGATAAATCTTCAGGATAGTCACCTTCGTAATGCCATGATGCATCGTCATATTTTTTTGTTATGCTGTCTTGTTTTAGAAACTCAGGATACATAGTTTTTTCTTTAGAGAAACAATCATATCCATGTGTTAAGATACTCAATGCTCCATCAATATTACTCTTTGATGCTATTAACGCTTGTAAAATAAGCTGTTCATCCTCCTCATTAACTCTTTTTTTTATTTCTTCAATCTCATCTTTTAAAAGTAATTCAAAAGCTTTTTCAATATTTTTTGTTTCATTGTATGCTTTTAAGCATTCAGAAAGGCTCTTCCCTGAAACCAATTTCAATTCTGATAGAATTTCTTTTTTATTCATGTTTATGATGGTTTTCTTAAAATGCCTTCAACGGTTTTGGGTTACTAAAGTTTATACGCAGTATATTTCTTGCTAATAATCGTGATTAGCCTGCATTGCGAAATAGTCTTGCCTATAGATTCTCTTATATGTATTATCTAATCTAATACAAGTTTATTTTTTATCGTCCTTATGTTTAACACGAACGTTATATTACTCTTTCTCCTCGCTTTCGCTAGTGGGACGATGATGGGGATATCACAAAAGTTCCTTGCAGGGTATTCACCCTTTCTCGTCTATGGTATAGCAGGATTAGTTCAGTGACTATGAGCTTTGCTACTGTGGTATATTTGGCATGGTCAGCAATCTAGTCAGCTGCATTGGGCTATGGTCGTTTTGGGTCTAGCTCTGTTAGGACTTAATATCGCCTTTAGTATGCTCTATGCACAACAGATCCCTATAGCCTATGTCCCTATCATCGTGACAGGAGTGATGGCAGTGACATTGAGTATTGTTGGGTATTTTTTCTTTCATGAAGCGTTTTCATGGAAGTTTCTGATCGGTGCAGTGATGATACTTGGGGGAATGGTGGTGATGGTGAGGTAAAAGCAATTCATATTCCTTTGAATATGAAGGTTTTTTTATGTATACTACTCTTATAATTTATTACGATCATATTATGTCTACTCCTACACTCAAACATACCCTCGAAACAGCTGATAAGCTCGAATACTCGCTCTATTTCGACAAGCTCGATGAAGAGACTGTCAGAGCTATCTCTGCTGATCAGCATGAACCATCATGGATGCTCGAGCATAGACTCAAGTCGCTGGAGATATTCCGTTCACTGCCACTACCCACACGGTGACCGAGTCTGGCAGGTTTGGACTTTGATGAGATCGTCTACTATGCTAAACCCAAGAATGCTCAGACCTATCAGACTGACCGAAATGATGTCGATCCGACGATCAAGGAGAAGTTTGCTCGTCTCGGTATCCCTGATGCCGAACGCAAATATCTCGCAGGAGCAGGAGGGCAGATGGATAGCCAAAATGTCTACCACAAGATCAAAGCAAAATGGGCAGAGAAGTGAGTCATCTTCGAAGATATGCCTGAAGCGGTCAATAAATATCCCGAACTCGTCCAGAAGTACTTCATGAAACTCGTCCCTGCCAAAGATCATAAGTTCGCTGCACTCCATGGTGCTGTCTGGTCTGGTGGGACGTTTATCTATGTGCCTCCTGGAGTGATCGTCAATGAGCCATTGCAGGCCTACTTTCGTATGAATACCTACGGCGGAGGACAGTTTGAGCATACACTGATCGTGATCGATGATGGAGCGAAAGGTGACTATATCGAGGGATGTAGTGCACCGAAGTTTGATAAGAAGTCACTTCATGCCTGACTTGTTGAAGTCTATGTCGGTAAGAACGCTCAGATGAGATACAGCTCAGTAGAGAATCGATCGACCAATACCTACAATCTCAATACCAAACGCTCTCTCATCGATGATGATGGCTATATGGAGCGGGTCAATGGTAATCTCGGATCCTGTACGACGATGCTCTATCCCTGTTCTATCCTGAAATGACATCGTAGCAAGACCGATATGCTTGGTATCGCTGTCGCATGAGCTGATCAAAATCAAGATACATGATCCAAAGTCATCCATATCTGACGCGATACGACGTCTACGATCGTCTCGAAGTCGATCTCGAAGGACGGTGGTATAGCGACTTACCGTGGTATCGTAGATATCAAAGCCTCTGCCGAATGAGCAGTCAATAGTACCGAGTGTGATGCATTGCTCATGGATGATACATCTGTCAGTACCACTATCCCGCATATCAATGTCGCCAATGATACAGCGACGATCGCTCATGAAGCGAGTGCTGGGAAGGTTGATGAAGTCTTACTCTTCTACATGATGAGTCGTGGTATCGAGGAGGAGAAAGCGATGGC
>JACCDN010489518.1_pt1 | contig 16995 bp, 16 predicted proteins | sample 7441691 | NCBI WGS metagenome assembly JACCDN01 (sample SAMN15323439, study PRJNA562643) | freshwater metagenome | isolation source: river surface water | place: USA:Blue River Watershed | collected 2017-08-16
AAGTGCGACAGATTGAACTTCTTCTCGGTGCTCATTAGACTTCATTCATATTTGTTTGACATGTGAAAGTAGCATAGAAACTCGTTCTTTTCCCCCCTCTACGATTTCGAAAGCAGCGTACAGAGGAATGGAGCGGATGTTTTCAAAATGGTTTCTTTCAGCCAACGAAATTTTGATTCCGTAGGGACTTTTGGGGTGCGAATTCAAGAAAGAGTGAAGGCTTCTTAAGGTAGACCCTTTTCCCGCTTTAACCTCAACTGGAATAACCTCTCCTTTGAGAACGGTTAGATAGTCGATTTTAGCTTCGCTTCCGCGTGCTTCTCTTTGCCAATAATAGAGTGGATGGCGAATATTTGGCCCACTATAAGCCATCATCTCTTGACCAATAAAGTTTTTTACAAGTGGACCACTATTGATAAAACTAGCCTCAGGATTTAAAAACCATCCCTTAAGATCTAATCCTAGCAGTTGTTGTGTAATCGCAACGTCAAATAAAAGCACTTTATATTTTTCTAAATCTGCTTGAGCACCTAATGGTAGTCCTTGTCCAGCTGTATGGTGCGCTAGATGAATGATATCGGCTTTCTCCATCAATTCTAAACAAGGAGCAAGCTCTCTTTTTCGATACCCCCCCACCTCTTGAAACTTAAATTTTTTCCCTATTTGCAACGGTATATGCTGAAATAAAAGGCTCAGATATTTTAATTGATTTTTTTTCGCGTACTTTTCAAAATCATCTCGATAAGTACTTACAAGGGTGACTAATTTATCCTGGACTTCAGCTGGTTGCTCTCTAGTTATCCAATTGAAAACGACCTCTGGAAGACCTCCAATAACAAAATACTCAGCCAAAAGACGCCTTGTTTTTTCATGAAGCATGCTATTTAAATTTTTTTGCTCCAGAATAGCTTCTAATAGAAGGGCTTGTTTTTTTGCGACTAAGAATTCTGCAAAACTCATCGGGTAAACCGTCAAAGTTTGAACTCGTCCTACGGGAATCCCCACTTTTTCAAGAGCGAACTCCAATAAAGATCCCGCACCAATGATGTGTAACTCGGGCATCTCCTCATAAAAGTATCGAAGGCTGATTAAAGCCTGAGGGCAAGCCTGAATTTCGTCAAAAAACAAAAGTGTTTTACCTAAAGTGATCGAACTTCCTCGATCAATTGCCAGATCCCGCAAAATTCTTTTGGGGTCTAAGTTCCCTTCAAATAAAGAACGAAGCTCACCTCTTTTTTCAAAATTAATCTCATAGAAATCAAGATAGCTCTCTCCAAGTTTTCTCACAGAAAAGGTCTTTCCCACCTGACGTGCGCCACGAAGGATCAAAGCCTTCCTTCCGTTAGACTCTTTCCAATCTTTAAGTTCTTGATCTATAAGGCGATGCATAGTTTTTGGTTCTTTTTCAAACCTACTCTAACAGTATTTTGGCGATTAATCAAGGTTTATTCAACAGTTTTTGGCGATTTTTCAAACCAAATGGGGCCAATTTGCGATTTTAAAATAATGTTTTGCGGCGGTAAAATCTCACAAAATTGACATTTATCGTTCTTATGAGGTAAAATGCAGCTATGTTCTTAAAGCTCCACACATTTATAAGGCTCTTTGCTATTTTTTCGATTTATTTTAGCAAAGCAAACGCAACCAGTGAAATTAAAAATAAGATAACGGCGGAGCAATCATCTCTTGCTCCTGAATCCTGCCAGAAATATTTCGATACAAACACACCAGAGCTTCATTTTTTTGATAACATCTTGATATACAGCGTAAATAATGCCTCTGATGATTGTCCTGGTTACGATCATCCTATGGTAATGGCCCTTCCATTCTCTAATTGCGTAGGTTGGGTGCAGTTTATTGCGGTAAACAGTGACCCGGGAATTTCTTATTCGAAATATTCCAACGGAACTTGGCATTTTGTTGATATTCTTCAAACTCAGTATCAACAACGAGATCCTTTATACACAAAAAGTCCTTGTTTTTTCGACAACCCCCGATGGGGCAAGCCTTCAGAAGGAACACTTTGTTGGTCAGCAACAACGTTCCCCATTTTTTATGAAAATGGAAAAAATGTTGCAGGAGATGGGTTTAGTTGGGGTTTTGAATGGTCTGCATCAGATAAGAGTCCACAAGCAATGCAGATTACCAAAGTGAATGCGATTGATTTTAACGAATATTCCGATCTTTTCAACGATGATTTTGATTTCCAAAAACCTTTTCAATATAGGCAATTATAAAGGTGTTGTTTCTTGCATGTGTTTCAGTTTTCAACATGTCTTGCATAACCGAAACTGTCTTCTCGCAAGAAATTGAGCGAGCGGTATGCTTGGATAAAGAACTTCAGACAACAAGGAACGCATGAAGAACTTATTGCTTTGAATAAAGCCTACGCTAGTTTATACAATATGCAGCTAAAAATCGACGATACTGGAGAAAATCCATAAAGATGATCCCCCTTATTCCACTATACAAAGAACGGCTACATCTTCCAGAATCTCAATTCACCTTCATAGATCATGAAGATGCCATGGTGGCTACGGTATTTAAAATCTCTCAGGCCAAAAAACCTGACCTGATTTTGAAAGTCTGCTCTCGAAAAGGGGACTTTTTAAGGGAATCTTATTTTTTAAACCATTTTGCCGGGAAAATTCCTGTGCCGAAAATTATTCAACTAATAGAACAGGAAACCGGGCTTGATGCAGCTGTTTTAATGGAATGCGTTCAGGGCGATCTTCTTAAATCAGAAACAGTCACTCAACCTTTGGCATGGGAAATCGGCTCGCTCTCTGCCCGTATCCACAACGAAGCGACTGAAGGCTATGGAGACCTCACCGATCCCTCTCATTTGAGCGACGACCCTCGAATTCCATTTACAATAAAATTTGAAGAAGGACTCGAAGAATGCAAATGCCATCTTCCCGACAGTCTTCTTGAAACATGCCGTTGGCATTTCAGTAAAGATATCGATCTTCTTTTGAGCGCTGATGGCCCTTGCATTATCCATCGTGATTTTCGCCCCGGCAATCTGATCGCCTCTGCCGGGAAAGCGCAAGGAATCATCGACTGGTCTTCCGCAAGAGGAGGATTTGCTGAAGAAGACTTCTACTCTTTGGAATTTGGCGAATGGCCTGAGGGTTGCAAAAATTCTTTCCTTGAAGGATATTCGTCTATCCGGAAAGTTCCTGATTACAAGATTATGATGCCTCTTTTGCGTTTAAATCGTGCAGTTGCTGGAGTCGGCTTCACCGTTAAAACAGGGACTTGGGAATCAAGGAATTCAAAATTTTACACATTTCATCGCCAATATCTTGAATCACTTGCACCTAATCTTGATGCCTAATTAAAATTTTCCAACAGAAAAGGCCTTCCCTACCTGACTTAGCGCCGCGAAGGATCAAAGCCTTCCTTCCATTAGACTCTTTGCAATCTTTAAGTTCTTGATCTATAAGATGATGCATAGTTTTTGGTTCTTTTTCAAACCTATTTAAACACCATTTTGGCGATTTTTCAAGCCAGATGGGGCCAACTTGCAACCCGAAAAATAATGTTTTATATTAGTAAAAATCTCATAAGATTGACATTTGTCGTTCTTATGAGGTAAAATGCACTCTTAAATTCACCTCACAAGAATGACATGAAATTTATAGGACGTAAAAAAGAACTCGAATGCTTAGAATTACTTCTCAAGAAAAAATCGGCTAGCATGGTCGTTATTCGAGGAAGAAGGAACGCATGAAGAACTTATTGCTTTGAATAAAGCCTACGCTAGTTTATACAATATGCAGCTAAAAATCGACGATACTGGAAAAAATCCATAACCATAAAACCTCAAATTCTTCACAACACTTTACCTACAGGAACATCACATGCATCAGATTTATGACCTTCTGGGGCATCAAATGACATTTTTGTATAGCCGTTTTTTAGATAAAATCTTAAGCTGCTTTGTCTTGATTCAGCATGAAGGCTTTTAACACCTAAACTTTTTAACCACTTCTCTATAAAAGCCAAAAATTTGCTGCCCGCATTTTGATTTCGCTTATCCTCATCAACAACAATAATACGAATTACAGCTCTTTTATCTAACCAAAACTCCACATGGGCATAACCAATAATCTCTATGCCTCGATACAAAATCAAGTGCGCATGCTCTTCATGTTTAAAGGTCCATCCGTAAGGATCCTCTATACCCTGCGGGCTAAAAAAATATGTATCGCGGACATACTTTGCGGCAGCCCACTCAGAGTGGTGTGTGCATAACACAAATCGATATTTATTGAAGCCAGATTCTTTCAAAATATTTTGGATAAAGTCATGTTTGCCCAGAGTATACCCTCTGTAAATAAAATCGTTTTTCTCATGATTTGAATCTTGAGAAATCAGTCTATATTTAAGCAGCGCATATTCATCTCGAGCGCTAGGGCTACTACGCAAATGATCCCTAAACAAAACATTTAACTCGATTTCAGGATCGTTTTCTTCAAAAACATGAAGATTGATATTTCTCTCAACATTTCTTATGGTAAAGCTTCTTCGCAGAGGAATATTAAAACCACCCCTATATTTATACCCTATAGCCTCCAATTGCGATTTATCAAAAAACAAATTTCTGACAACTGCGATGATGTCTATCTTAGGCTTAGCAGCTAAACCTAGTACTGACGTCGAGCCGACATGATGAATCTCAATACAGTTATCAGTTAATGCTTTTTTAATTTCGATCGCCTCAGCCTCAAATATATTCGGCCAATTAGGATCATAAGGCACGACTTCAATACGATCTATTTTTTGCATGAGAAAATCTTTAATTTAAACCGTTTATTTAAAAAATAAAAGCCTACTGAAAAGCAGGCTTTTTAAAGAAATTTGAGACATGATGGACTCGAACCATCGACCCTCTCATTAAAAGTGAGATGCTCTACCAACTGAGCTAATGTCTCGTAATGATGACCCTTGGGGGAGTCGAACCCCCGTCGCCAGGATGAAAACCTGGTGTCCTAGGCCTCTAGACGAAAGGGCCGTGTCATCATTGCCGTGATTTGACTCACAGCATATATTGTGGTGGCATCATAATATCAATACCACCGCTTTTTTTGCAATGCTTTTTAAACGTCTTGCAATTCCTTCTCTTTTTCAGCTAAAACAGCCTCAACATCCTTAATCGCCTGATCAGTCAGCTCTTGGGCTTTCTTCTCCCCTTTCTTCTGTTGATCTTCGGTAATTTCACTTGTCGATTTTTGCTTCTTCAAAAGGTCCAGCATCTCTTTACGATGTTGACGGATAGCAATTTTCGCCTCTTCTGCTTTTTTAGAAGCAAGCTTCATGGTCTCTAACCGCGTCTCTTTCGAAGGTGGCGAAAAGTGGACACGAACTTGCCCTTTCTCAACGGTCACTTGCGCAAAGCTTGAGGCCGCTTCGATCGATTTAGCTACAGCATGCGCCGTAGATGCATCATAAAGCACGATTAAAAGCTGCCGATCTTGGCAAGAAATTTGCCCGCAAGCTTTCAACGGCTTCATCGCACCCATCATGTCCACTTTCACATGATCCAACGATTGCGCTGTAACACGTCCAGAACGGAGCTTTTTGAGCTCGTCCTTAAAATGATCGACTGTGTCGCTATTTTTCTTTTTTAGATCCATAAATATGGGTACCTATCGTTTCATCTTTCAGTATTTGGTCTAATAAATTATAGGGGAAAATGCGGATCGAAATCGGATGCCCTTTTACCGAATGCTCTTTTAAAAGCGCAAAGGCTGTCTGATCCATCACCTTTAAATCCTTCTCAATAGCTTCCATATAGGTGAGCTTGTCAAAACGGGTGGCTGTCGCATGCTGCTTCGGATCTTTGTCATACACCCCATCCACATTCGTCGCCTTCAAAATTTGATCGGCACATAAGTCGATTGCATAAAATGCAGCTGCTGAATCGGTCGAAAAATAAGGCAATCCGGTTCCGTAGGCTAAAAAGGCAATGCCCCCACCTTTCAGCCAACTATCCACCTCAGCACGCTGATATGGATGATCGACAGGAAACGGCTTGGCTGTAAATACCCGCCCCATTCCTCTCAAATGGTTCGATACGATCTTGGCATTCATCACTGTAGCCAACATCCCCACCTCATCAGCAACACCTCTTAAAATCGAAGAGCCAGCCTCTCTTCCTCGGTACAGATTTCCTGCACCAAGGACAACAGCTAGCTCAGCATGCTTTGAAAGCTCGATCAAAGTATTTGCTAAAGAGGCCACTCTTTCCTCTGAAATCATCGGAGAAAGACTTTCCCCAGAGATTTTCAGGATAAAGCGCCTTTTTTGCATGCGTTTAACTCCCGATTTGTAAACGGACGAAGGAGTGGATGATCGTTAAATCGCCAGCTCCCACCTCTTTACCTTTTTTACGGACATAATCTGCAATTGTCAAGGACTCATCTTTGATGAACTTTTGATTGTTCAAGCAAACTTCAGCAAAAAAGTTGTTTCTTTTCCCTTCAAGGATCTTGTGAATCACATTTTCAGGTTTCCCTTGCATCTGTGGTTGCGCCAAGAAAATTTCGTCTTCTTTCGCTACAATTTCAGCAGGAACATCATGAGAAGACAAATATTGCGGGTGAGCTGCGGCACAATGCATCGCCACTTCTTTCGCCACATCATTCATTCCAGCACCCTTGATATCTACGATACAAACGATTTTTCCATCGCCATGTACGTAAACTCCGTAAGAGTGACCTTCAGTCTTGTTCATGAGCTCGTAAGCTGTCACAACAATGTTCTCTCCGATTTTCCCGATCAACATCGCCCGAGGCTCTTCACAAAGAGCTTGTAGCCCTTCTAAAGTTTTTGGGTGATTATGCAACGCTTCTGCTGTCGTTTTTTCAACGAAATCACGGAAATCTTCATTGCGAACAACAAAATCTGTTTCACAGTTGACTTTCACCGCAACTACACGATGAGAATCTTCTTTGACTCCGATGATCCCTTCGTTCGCTTCGCGAGATGCTTTTTTCGCAGCTTGCGCCAATCCTCTTTTACGAAGATACTCAAGAGCTAGATCAAAATCCCCTTTAGACTCATCTAAAGCTTTTTTGCAATCTTGCATCCCTACACCGCTTACTTCACGCAAACGTGCTACATCTTTTGCAGAAATTACACTCATTTTGCCACCTCAGCTACAGGCTCTTTACGTGGACGACGTGGACGATCAAATTTCTTCGGCTCACGCTCTTTTTCTGATTTATCAGACGCCTCGTGTGAGTCATCTCTTCCTGCAGGAGCTGCATCTTCTTTAGCAATTTTTACAGCATCCGCAATCGCTGCCAAAATCACTTTTACGCTCTTTTTAGCATCATCGTTTGCAGGAATGACGTAGTCAATCAAGCTAGGATCACAGTTCGTGTCCACAATCGCCATCACAGGGATGTTCAATTTTTTCGCTTCGAGAACAGCGATATCTTCTTTGCTTGGGTCAACAACGATCATCAAACCAGGAACACGACGCATTCCGCGGATACCAGAAAGGTTACGGCTTAATTTGATTTGATCTTTGCCCATGAGAAGACGCTCTTTTTTCGTCAAATCACTGTTTTCAGCGCTTAATTTTTTCTCTAGAGTCTCAAGTCTTTTGATCGATTTGCGGATCGTACTCAAGTTTGTGAGCATTCCACCGAGCCAACGCTCTGAAACATAAAACTCTTGGCAAGATTCAGCTGTCTCTTTAACGACATCTTTAGCTTGCTTTTTTGTCCCAACGAAAAGGACACTTTTGTGTTTAGAAACGATACTCATCGCAGCTTCAATAGCTTTTTTCAACTGATGAACAGTTTTAGAAAGGTCGATGATGTGGATTCCGTTCTCTTCAGAGAAGATGAATCGTTTCATTTTTGGATTCCAACGACGCGTTTGGTGACCAAAATGGGCTCCCGCATCGATGAGTTCTTGAATTGTAGGTTCTTTGTGTTTCAAAGTCACTCCTTAAGCATTCCCCTCGCCAGGCACCTTCCTGGGCGATCTTGTCTCGTTTATACCAAATCACACCGAAAATTTGTTTTTACTTTAGAGGAATTCTATCGCTGGTAAAAACGGTGGACCGGCCGGTTGGATCAAAGTTAGCATATTTTTTAGATTTTTTGAAAGAGAAAAGCGCCCAATCAGAATCGAACTGATACCAACAGCTTGGAAGGCTGTAGTTCTACCTTTAAACTATGAGCGCTTAAAGTGTTCCTAAAGTATTCCAGATCAGCCTATTTTTTTGCAAAGGGAAAAATCACGTAAAAACATTTTTTATCTGGCAAGTTAAAAGCTCTTCTTTAAAAATGGATAGATGCGCAACCGAACTTCGCCCCATATCACCCATTCGCTCTTTGTATTTGCGACTCTTTTTTGCCTCTCTTTTGCTCGGATTGGCTATCTTGCCCTTTTTCAACACGAAACATACCTCATGCAGTCCAAAGGGCCCAGAGAACTCAGCGTCCATATCGAGCCCGACCGAGGAACAATCCGAGATCGGCACAACCGGCCCCTTGCAACCAATCGGATTGCTTATGACATTGGGATCACCTTCGATAAAATCGCGCTACTGCCAAGAACAAAGGTCAAAAATGGGGAGAAAAGTTATCCAAGAAAAGAGTATATCGAAAATCTATCTCTATTTTTGGCGGATCAATTAAAAATCGATCGACAACAGATCGAAGATCTCATTTTTTCCAAATCAGCACTATTCCCCAACACCTTTTTCCCTTTAAAAGAGAATGTTGCCGAGGAAATTTTTTACCTATTAAAAATGGAAGAAAAAAATTGGCCAGGCCTCGATGTGCGCATGCGTTGTAAGCGGCAATACCCGATGGGGGCCGTTGGGCTCAATATTTTGGGAGGTGTCGGACTCATTCAACCCAATCAAATTGGGCAGCTTCACCATGAAACTGAGATTTTAAAAGGTTTTTTTAAAAAACGGGGTCAAAAAATCGCCTCCCCTTTGCCGGTCGGTTTTTTTTCGTTAGAAAAAGCACAGGATCGACTTCATGAACTGCAAAAATTAAGCTATCGACTCAACTCTTTTGTAGGACGGGGCGGCGTGGAAGAGGTGTACGACAATCATCTACGTGGAATCCCCGGTAAAGAGCGGTTTGAAGTCGATGTTAAGGGTCGCTTTTTACGAAAACTTCCAGAATCGGTCGAGCCGCTGCCTGGGAAACGACTTTTACTCACGATTGATGCCCTTTTGCAAAAAAAAGCAGAAGAGCTCCTTATTCTCAATGAAAAGGACCGAGATGAACAATTTAGCTTACAAGGCAAGGGCCATTCGCGCATCGCAGCCCCTTTTATCAAGGGCGGAGCCATTGTTGCCCTAGATCCGAAAACTTCTGAAGTTTTGGCGATGGCCTCTTATCCACGAATTCACCCGAATATGGATACAGAGCAGTGGCTTGAATCCAAGGAGCATATTTTAGAAATTTTTGATGGACAAAGACCTCTATTAAAAGAACGACTCGATCCTAAAACTTTAAAACCTTACTTTGAAGAAACGGCTCTTACTTACGAGATGTACATTGATCAGATTGTGTCGGGCGACTCCACCGTTCGAAAAGCGTTGTATCGGCTCAATACGGTTGGGAAAATGCTCTTTTTACAACAAGCCCTCCAAACTCTTCTCTCCCATTTTGAGCAATCATCGGTTCAAGTCCTTCTTGACGGTCTTTATGGGCACGATCGAGAAGATTTACATTTTACAATCCCCGAAGAATTTATTTTAGAAAAACGATTCTTAGATTCCCTGTTTTCCCCTATTCGCCATTCAAAAGATCGCCTCTTACTCTACAATCTTTGCCATCTTTTCGCTCCTTTAGAAAATTTCAGCGATCCACTAAAAATAGCGCTTACCGATGAGCCTGTAGAGCAATTTATTGCACTGTGTCAACAGATTCGCAAATTAGAGGTCGATGTCAAAAAACAGACTCGTATTTTATTTAAAAAAGAGTTCATGCCGATCTTTCGAAAACACTATTTTCAGAGTTTTCTAGCCAAAATTCGTAAGCAGGGAGGAAAACTTCCCTACCTCGATTATCTGAAGCCCGCCGAAGAAGAGTTTTTCAACACATTTTATGAAAAACATCGCTCCACACTCATCTCTTGCGCCCTATTAGGAGCCAACATTTGCTCCACCCACGACCCTAAATACAAAGTTTGCGATGAACTTGCGCGACTTGCTGTGCTCCCCACCATCCAAAAACGGCTCCAAGATTTCCCCGCCCACCTGATCCTCAATTTGATTCAAGTCATCCGTTCCAGCAAGATGCTCGACTCAAAAGAAAAGGGGTTAGCCACCTCTTTTTATCCAAAACATGGTTTCGGCTATACCCGCTCCTACGCATATCAAGAATCGGCCCCGCTTGGATCGATTTTTAAAATCGTTTCGGGATACGCAGGACTGAAAAGACACCTAGAAACCGAACTGGATTTTACAAAACCGTTCAACCCGAATCCGCTCACTATTCGCGATGATGGACCGCGAGGCGATCCAGGAAATCCGAAAAATGTGCTCGGCTACATGGCCGATGGAACTCCGATCACACGCATATTTCGTGGAGGGCGTCTACCTCGTAGTGACCATGCTATCGGACGATGCGATCTTGAAAGAGCGATCGAACAATCCTCTAACATCTATTTCTCCCTTTTAGCCGAAGGAGCCGCAGAAGAGATGCTCGCCACGTCCAAAGCGATGGGGTTAGGGCGAAGAACCGAAATCGATCTACCACTTGAAATTTCAGGCACACTCCCCTTTGATTTGAGCTACAATAAAACAGGATTGTATGCGTATGCGATTGGACAACACCTTCTCACCGTCACCCCCTTACAAGTGGCCAATCTTTTAGGGGCTCTCTCGACTGAAGGCCAAGTAAAAAAGCCCCACGTTGCCAAAACACTTTTAAGCGCCTACACCCCTAAACAAACGCAAGCCAAGCGGTTTGAAAAGTATCTTTCGCCACTGCAACTGAAGCCAACCTTTTTCTCCGAAACGATCAAAACTTCGTTAGATCCCTTCGTCCTCCCGTTTGAAACGCAAACAGTGAACACTTTTGCCTTTCCACGGGAACTCTCTCAGCCACTTTTAAGTGGACTCCACAAAGTGCTCAATGGTGAAAGAGGAGGGGCTCGGCCTGAGGCGATCCGCTACTATTACAAACACCCACAAAAGAAAAAAGACTACAACCGCCTTCGCCCCCATATGATTGGCAAGTCAGCCACAGCGCAGATCTCCTATCGCCCCTTTCTCGACAAAGAGGGGGAAAGTGTGCTCGTTAAACACACCTGGTTCGCCCTGATTCATTACGACGAAAACAGCCCTATGTTTGAAAATCCCGACTTCGTAGTGGTTGTCTATCTACGATTCGGCGACTACGGAAAAGAGGCTCTGCCCATCGCCGTCGAAATGGTCAAAACCTTTCTCGAGCTTAAAAAGACTTAACAAACTATTGACATCTGAAAAAGATTCTTTGTAGAATGGCCACAAAGCTTGGAAAAAAAATTCTGTGAACGAAGTCATTCATTTTTTATTCATCCATAGCAATGCAATCAAAATTGCTTGCATAACATTGCTTTTAGCTGCTTTAGCTCGCGCTTTCACATTATCCTTTCAAAAAACTAAACAACACTGGATTGAAAAAAATAAAATAGCCTTTAGTTATTACGTTGGTATATTTTTATCTGGGCTCTGTTTGTTTTTACGGTTATTAGCCCTATGAAATATATTATTATTTTTCTATCCATTATTTTTTCCACAAACTCATACGCTGATACATCTTTTATAGCTGATCAATAAGGATTCCTATGAGCGACCTTTTTTTATTAGAGATGAAGAGTCTAATCATTTTACTTCTTTCTCTTGCCGCAATTTCATTAGCAATAGGCCTCTCTGCATTTAAGCTGAAAGAAGCCTTTGCGAATAAATCCACAAAGGCCATCTGGTTCTACACTTGGATTATTTTAATCGCCTTTTTCTACTTTTTTAAATATGTCGTATAACCCATTTGCAGGTTAAATTAGATCGGATGCTGTCGGAAATTCGTCGGTTGCATGACGCGCATGATCCAGTAAACGGCGGGAGGCTAAAAGTGCTGCCTGCAAGTAAGAACCGGTGCGAGCAAGATAGGCTCCCATCATGCCACTCAACACATCGCCCGTACCAGCAGTTGCAAGCCGTATCTCTTTCTCTTCGATTAAGTAAGGCTCTGGCTCTGATGGATCATAAACCCAAGTCGGAGGACCCTTTTTATAGAGAACAAATTCAGGGTGCGCCCCTTCTGGAATATGTTTGATTTCAGCACCGTTAGGAGTTAAAATCGCAAATGGTTTTTTCTTCAATTTCATGTAAGTGGCAATCGCCCCTGCATCAACAATCAAAGGAATGGGATGATCGAGGAGATACTGAAAGATCTGCTCCATCAATGATGTTTTAGAGGCAAGCAATCCAGGGCCAATGATGATCACATCTAACTTTGATGCATACTCTTGAAATGCTTCAAATGTTTGTGGAGAAAAAACTGCCTCTATCAATGGCAGATCAAAATCTGCATCAGCAAACAGACGTACCATCCCCGCCCCTGTTTTTAAAGCCGCTTTTGCGACAAGATAAGCCGCCCCCTCTAACCCCTTTGAACCAGCAATCACCCCAATGTAGCCCCGTTCATACTTATGAATTGTTTCCGGGAAAACAGGCTCTTGAAGATCTGCTAGTCTCACAATGCGACATCCATCTTTCTTATCAAATGGAACTTTAAACGGCTTCAGCATTAAAAAATCTTTTGTATTGCTTGGTCAACAGGATGACTCTCGTAGAGAATCTTGTACACAATTTGAGCAATAGGAAGCTGGATGACCGCATGAATGGCCCTAGCTGCAAAAGCTCCTTCCACAACCATCCCGACACTTCCGCGCGCCTCTTCGGGCGACATGCCGTGAGCAATATTTAAGCCACATTGAAAATTACGACTTTTTTCTGAAGAACAGGTGAGAATAAGGTCGGCAAGCCCCGAATACCCCTCGAGCCCATTTTCATTAAGCCCTTTGAATCGCAATAACTGCTTCATCTCATGGTACCCTTTCGTGATCAGTGCCGCCCGCGCATTTTTCCCAAACCCAAGCCCTTCGAGCAGTCCACACAAGATGGCGTAGACATTTTTTACAGCGCCGCCAAGCATACAGGCAACTGGTTCCGATGAGAGTTCCGTATGAAAAAAAGAAGAATCGAACACGGTTTGCACCGCATGGGCCAAGGTGGGCTCTTTCGAAGCAATGGTAGCACAGGTTGTCAACTGCGCGAGGACCTCATCAGCAAAAGTGGCACCGCTAAGGACAGCCAGATGCTTCAATCCCATTTTTGCAGCGATCTCGTAAAGAGTATTCCCCGACTGATCGATCCCTTTTGAAGTGATCAAGATCGGTGTTGTGCAGCCCATTTTTTTAAGTTCTTCCATCACTGGCTTGAATCCTTGAGAAGTCACCGATTCAATAATCAAATCAGATCCCTCGATCGCTTCTTGAAGATTTTCGTGCATCGTCAACCGATTTTTCATCACCACAATCGGAAATCGTGGATGTTTTTCATGCGTGCGAATGGAGGAAATCACCTCTTTTTCAATCGAATACATCGCAACTTTGACCCCATTCTCACCCCCATTAAGAGCTTGAGAAATCGCAAAAGCCCAAGCGCCACTACCTAATATCGTTACCCGTTTCAAAATATGCTTTTCGCCTCTTCTAAATGATCTTGATTCTTGATTGGATGAAAATGACTTTTGCGATCCACCTCAACGACACGAAAACTCGTTGCTAAAGGGAAAAAATCGAAAACAAATTTCTCCTGTTTCATCACCGCTTTTCCATTTTGCGTTTTTGCAACCTGATGCACTGGTGCCAAAGAATCCCATGCTGCTGCCCGTTGAAAAAAAGAAATCGAGGCCGAAAAAATCCCGGTGTATCCAAGCCCTTTTTCTTCCGTTGCATAAAGATATTCCACCACCTGCAATGTGTCGCGAGCTACGATCGTCCCCATCTGCTCCCCCTCCTGTTTTTCAACCCCCAAAACAATGAGCTCCTCGGGCCCTTGAAGCGCCTGAAAATCGGGCTGCGCCAATGGATTATCGACAGGACAAACCACAATACGGTCCACTTGAGACATCATCACCTGAGCCTCTTGCATAGCACGGAAAAGATCCCCGTTTCCCATAGGACTTTCCCCCTCTCCACCTAAAATTGGCGTCGACTTTTGGACGAAAACTTCCACATTCAACTGCCGTTGCTGGAAAAACTGCTCGATGGCCCCCCGATTTTTCTCAGAAACCATGACCGCAACAGGACCCGGACACTTCGCTATAAGCCGTTCAAATAAAGACAACCCTCGCAGCATTACACACCCTTTAGGGATCTTTAACCCCAAACGGCTTGCGTCGCCCCCCGATAAAATCACCACACCGATTTTTGTAGATTGCATAAGGATAAGAATATAGTATTCAGAGATATAGGAATATGCAATTTTTTAGTCTTTTCATCGCTATTTTAGTAACCGCCATCTGGGGATTCAATTTTGTTGTGATCAAATATTGTCTCTCGACGATCTCCCCACTCATGCTCTGTCTCCTTCGATTTCTTTTAGCTAGCGTCCCCTTTATTTTTTTCATAAAACCTCCCAAAACATCGCCCCAACTGGTCGTCCTTTACGGGATTATCATGTTTGCGCTTCAATTTTCTCTCATCTTCCTCGGAATGGAGTTGGGTGTAGAGGCAGGCCTCGCCTCGCTTTTACTGCAAACACAAGTATTCTTCAGCCTTTTCATGGGTGTTTTCTTGCTAGGTGAGCGCTTACGCAGCTGGCATGTGCTGGGTTGCACAAGTGCTTTTTTAGGGATCGGCATCGTCATCGGCCACCTGGAAACAGATGTGAATTTCATTGGGCTATTTCCTATACTAGGCGGAGCCCTTTGTTCGAGCACCGGCAACTACATCTCTAAAAAAATTGGTATTGTGAACAGCTTTTCCCTCGTGATTTGGGGAAGTCTTGTCGCCTGCCCCTTTACCCTTTTGGCTGCATTTGCCTTTGAAGGAACTGATGCGATCCTTTTAACCCTGCAAACTCTAGATCGCAACGCACTGCTCGGCGTCCTCTTCATCACTTTTCTCTCTACAATTTTTGGTTACAGCGCTTGGAGCTGGCTCATCGCCCACCATCCGTTGCGAGTCATCACCCCCTTCACTCTTCTGGTTCCAGTGTTTGCGATTGTCTCCTCTTATTTTTTCTTGGGTGAAGAGCTCGAACCTTGGAAACTAATAGCCGCCGGCTGCATCCTTTTTGGCCTCACCCTAAACCTTTTCGGCCATCATATTTTACGCATCCGCGTCCCATTCGATTAATTAGACTTATTTAGAAAAATGCGTTGACACCTCATATTGTAATCTTTTATAATATTCGCAAACTTTATGGAGGTTTCTATGAGCATTGGTCTTATCGTTTTCGGCTCAATTGTGCTATTTTTTTTACTCGCCATCAAACTTTACGAACGTTGTCCGTCCAATAAGATATTGGTCGTGTTCGGACATGTTGGTTTTAGTAAAACGGTACGATGTCACCATGGTGGCGGACGGATTATTTGGCCCTTAATCCAAGGATATGCGTTCCTCGACTTGACCCCTAAAACGATCCACATTTCGTTACGCGGTGCCTTATCTCAACAAAACATCCGCGTCAACATTCCTAGCACCTTCACCGTTGCGCTCGGAACCGCTCCTGAAATCATGCACAATGCTGCCGTGCGCCTTCTCGACCTCGATCAAAAAGGGATCGAATCAATGGCGACCGAGATCATCACGGGGCAACTGCGCTTAACAATCGCCTCACTACGCATTGAGGAGATCAACCAAGACCGTGAGCGTTTTTTAGAAGCGATCAAGGACAATATTGAAGAAGAACTCCACAAAATTGGACTTACTCTTCTCAACGTGAACATCACCGACATCACCGATGAGTCTGAATATATCGACAGCATCGGGATGAAAGCCTCTTCCACTGCGGTCAACCAAGCGAAGGTCGATGTGGCTGAGCAAGACAAACAAGGAGATGTGGGACGCGCTTCTCAACAACGAGACTGCCGTATCCTTGTAGCAAGCTATAATGCCGACGCGGTCCGTGGAGAAAATGAGTCTGCAGCCGAAATCGCTGTGACGAATGCGATGCTTGCCGAGAAAGAGGCTGAAGCACTTCGTAGAAGCCATGTGGCGGCACAGCAGGCAGAAGCTGAAATCCAAGCAGCCAAAGCTCTTGCTCAAACAAAGAAGCTCGAATCAGATCTCATTGTTCCTGAGGAAATCGAAAAACGGCGGATTGAAATTGACGCTCAAGCACAAGCACAGAGCAAAATTTTGATTGCACGTGGAGAAGCCGAAGCCATTCTCCTCATTCGTGAGGCAGAGGCGCTTGGAATCCAAAAAATCTTGGATGCAAAGGCGCAAGGATACAAGCAGTTGATTGAAGCTTGTAACCACGATGCACAAAGCGCTTCCACGATGCTCTTGATGGAAAAACTCGAATCAGTTGTCTCTATGCAAGCTGAAGCGATTAAAAACATCAAAATCGACAAGATCACCGTTTGGGATTCAGGAAATCAAGGAGAGGGCAAACAATCCACTACGTCCAATTTCTTGAGTCAATTCATCCAGTCTCTCCCCCCATTGCATGAAGTTGCAGGGATGGCAGGACTCAAGATGCCGGCGTATCTTGGCTCTATTGAAGAGGCAAATGTCGCTATAAAGGGTAAAGCAAGTGCGTGCCCGATCAAAGAGAAAGAACTTCAGCTTAACTAACCCAACTTGCCAGTTGTTGTATGCTATCTGCCGACCTCACCCGTGCGGGCTGAAATCGTCTGCTCGTCGGTGGGGGGCACCAATTGTGCACCCCCACTTTCACCCTACGGGCTCTGAGCGCTACGATTTCTAGCCACGCTTGGAGAGGTC
>JACCDN010255117.1_pt1 | contig 16991 bp, 9 predicted proteins | sample 7441691 | NCBI WGS metagenome assembly JACCDN01 (sample SAMN15323439, study PRJNA562643) | freshwater metagenome | isolation source: river surface water | place: USA:Blue River Watershed | collected 2017-08-16
ATACATTATGCGCAGGAATCTGGGCTTATAACTCGAATTGACGATTGGGTAATTAATGAAGCCTGCAAAACAGCGAAGGAATGGCAAAAAAATGGGTTCCACATTAAAGTAGCCATCAATATTACAGCGCTGCAATTCCAGCACAACAATCTTGTCAGCAATATAAAAAGCAAACTTGATACTTATGAATTAACTGCAAACAGCATTATTTTAGAAATTACTGAACAGATATTTTTGCAAAATACGGAGCTCATTTTACTTCAGATCAGCCAACTAAAAGACCTTGGAGTTGAAATTTCACTTGATGATTTTGGTATTGGCTTTTCATCTTTGAGTTACATCATCCGCTTTGCACCACACTATTTAAAAATTGATCGTTCTTTTATTTCTAAAATAGGTACCGGACCTGAGCACGATGAAATGGTAAGAGCTATTATAAGCTTACACAACATTTTGCCCATGAAGATAATCGCTGAAGGGGTAGAAAATAATGCTCAAAGATTATTTTTAAATGAACGCGGATGTAATTTTGCACAAGGCTATTTATTTTCAAAACCAATATCGTCAAATGCATTTCTAGAGTATTTATCATCTCCATCTAAAAATCATCTAGACACGGTATAGACATCACCTTCGGAATCGTACAGTTTGTTTCTACCAATGTATAAGTAGCTTGAGCATGCGCCAGCTTAATTTTGAACTAACTTTTTAATAATAACGCTGCTAAAATGTAAACTTTTCAACCAATTTATTTTGTTCAAAAGCTAAGCCTGAAAGTTGTTCGGCTGTAGCTCTAATATCTTTCATTCCATTAAATGTCTTATCCGTTAGAGATGTCATTTCACGCAAATTACGGTCAAACTCTTTAGTGACATTACTTTGCTCTTCAGCACTCGCGGCCATGTCCGAGTTCATTAAATGAATACCTTCTACAGCATCACAAAGATTTTGCAGTAATCCGCCTACAAGCGAAACATCTTCAACACCACTTTTTGCATCTTCACGGCTTAACACCATATCTTTCACGGCATCATTTGTACTTGCTTGCAATTTTTCAATCATCTGTTGAATTTCAGTTGTTGAATTTCCTGTACGGCTGGCAAGCGTTCTAACTTCATCAGCAACAACTGCAAAACCTCTACCTTGCTCACCCGCGCGAGCGGCTTCAATCGCTGCGTTTAAGGCTAATAAATTAGTTTGCTCTGAGATACCTCTAATGACATCCAATACACTACCAATGGTATTACTCAATGCGCTTAGCTGTTCCACATTATTCGCAGCGCGCTCAATGTTAAGGGCAATATTATGGACTTTATGAATATGCTCATTCATGTTTTTTATGCCAAGCTGCGTGGCAGATTTTGCTTGCTCCACACGCATCAAGGTTTCACTTGATCCTCTGGAAACATTCCCTATCGCAGAAGACATTTGTGTCATACCTGCAGCCAGAGAAATACTCATTTGATGTTGCTCATGCAAATCTGATACGCCATCGCGACAAACACTGGCACACTGAGAGGCAGATATTGAAAGCTGCTCTGCAGACTGGCGTAACTGGGAAAGAATATTTTTAAATTGACTAGTCATGGCATTTATCTCAGAGCCAATCTGACCAAAATCATCATCCACCTGCAGATTGACACGCCCACTTAAATCACCGCTAGCTAGCTGACGAACTACTTTTGAAACTTTCTGCAAGCGGTGACGCACTTCAGCGATCACATTAAATGCAATAAATACACTTATAAGAACAACACTTATGGCCACCGAAAAAAACCAAAAGAGATAATTCCCATGCTCAGCTTTGGTTAGGCTTTCCAAGTCAGATTTATGTGCCACGCTTGCAGCTACCAACTCATTCACAGCTTCCCTATTTTGCTGATAGTAATCAGCAAGCTTTTGCATAGATCTATCCAATACCTCCTCATTACCCGATGCAAGCGCAGGCAGAAAATTTTGCTGTGCCTCTTTGTAAAAATCAGCAGCAGGATCATAGGTTTTTTGTGTGATTGCGTTTTTTAGATCTTTTTGTAAATCACTTTTTACCCAGCGTTCATGACCTTGCTGTAACTCCGCGTAGGTTTCATCAAAGCGTTTTTTTAAGCTCGCTCTCTGTTCTGGCGACGCCGATCTCATTTGGTGGGCAAGTAAAAACGCCTCTACGATATATTGCGGGGGTGGCAATATATCGGCCACCACATCATTGGATTCAATTATTTGGGAGTACAGCAAACTGCCTATTTTTATTTTCTGAGTGGAGTAGTAAGACCATGACGCCAAAATTACTATTCCTCCCACGACAACGGCGATGAGAAGGACAATCAATTTACGCAATGATAGATTTTGCATTACAAAACGAGCCTAAAGGTTAATTAGACTATAATAATAGACCGTGTTTTCTTCAACGCAATTCCGCACAGAACATTTTATAGGCCTACTGTTTATAGACCTACTGTGGCAGTAGCTGGAATAACCCCCTGTAAATTTTTCAAGCAATGCGCCTTCGCCAAATTCAAAAAATCCTGCACATAGCTTGTGGTTAATTGCTCTTCGCGAATCGCTGCATAGAGTGTTGGCCAAATACCTTTTTCGCCAGCGGAACGCACGCTGATTAATTGTTTATCCGCATATTCTGCTAACACCCAATTGGGTAATGCGCATACGCCACGGCCACTGGCGACGAGCTGCACCATCATTAAGGTTAATTCCGAGGTGCGCACCGCAAGCGGTTCAATACCGGCGGGGTTTAGAAATTGTTTGAATACATCCAAGCGGCTGCGCTCGACGGGATAGGTAATTAAGGTTTGATCCGCTAGGTCCTGCGGCTGCAAAAATGTTTTTGTAGCGAGCGAATGTTGATTGGCGATTCCAATATGCATTTCATAGGAAAACAGCGGCACATATTTCACGCCTCTGATGGGTTGCGGATCTGAAGTAATTACCAAATCCACTTCGCCTTGCGCGAGTGCGGGAAGTGGCTCAAACGTAAAGCCGCCAGAGAAATCCAACTCAATTGCTGGCCACTGGTTGCGGTAGATATCTATGGTAGGCATTAACCAATTGAAGCAACTGTGGCATTCAATCGCCATAAATAACCGCCCCGCCTCACCGTGAATTAATTTCTTAATATCGCGCTCAGCGTCGTCCACCCGTGTAAGTACATCATCTGCCAAGAGCAGTAAGCGCTTGCCTGCTTCGCTAAAACGCAGCGGGCGGCTTTTGCGGATAAATAACTCGCACTCCAGCTTGGATTCCAACTCTTTGAGCTGATGCGATAAAGCTGACTGCGTGAGGAATACTCGCTCAGCGGCTTCGACCAGGCTGCCAGTTTCGCGCAAGGCGATTAGAGTTTTTAAGTGGCGGATTTCGAGCATAACAATGCACTCATGTAGGTTGGCGGTGAGGAACGAACCCCAACAATTCATAGGTCGATCCAACGTTGGGGTTCGCTAGCTCACCACCAACCTACAGATCATACATTAAAAAAATTCATGTTAAACCTGAAAATTACCAGTTTGATTCATATTAAGTCCTGCGGAACAATGCCTTCACTCTCAAATGAATCGAAAAAGGTAATTTCAAATGTCTCAAAACATCACCACTCACAATCTCGGCTTCCCACGTATCGGTGCCGACCGCGAGCTCAAGAAGGCGCAAGAAGCCTATTGGCGCGGCCATATCACCCAAGCTGACTTGGAAGCGATTGGCCGCGAGCTGCGCAAGACTCATTGGCAACTACAAGCCGATGCTGGCTTGAACTTGATCCCCACGGGCGATTTTGCTTGGTACGACCAAGTGCTCACCTTGTCTGCAACGCTCGGCAATATTCCTGCGCGTCACCGCAAAGAAAATATTATTGAAGGCAACCAAGTTGATGCGGAACCATCAGCTTGCTGCGCACATGCTCACACTGAACACCACCAACACAATCACAAGCTGCAGGCTTGTAACGACATAGATTTGGATACTCTATTCCGCGTTGCCCGTGGCCGTGCGCCCAGCGGTGCAGCAAGCAGCGCATCTGATATGACCAAATGGTTTGATACTAACTACCACTACTTGGTACCAGAGTTTCACGCGGGGCAAACGTTTGCACTGAGCTGGACGCAAATTATCGACGAAACTGCCGAGGCGATTACGCTCGGTCATAAAGTGAAGCCAGTAATTCTTGGCCCACTTTCTTATTTGTGGCTCGGCAAAGAAAAAGGCGAAGGCTTTGATCGCTTTGATTTATTAGAAAGTTTATTGCCAGCCTATACCCAACTCTTACAAGCACTTGCTGATGTAGGCGCAACTTGGGTACAAATTGACGAGCCAATTTTAGTGTTGGATTTACCCGCGAAATGGCAGCGCGCCTTTGAATCTGTGTACAACCGTTTACAGCACAAACAATTGCAAGTTTTACTCGCCACTTATTTTGGCGCGTTAGGTGAAAACCTATCGACAGCGGTGAACTTACCCGTTGCCGGTTTGCATATAGATGCTGTGCGTGCACCCGAGCAAGTGTTAACCGTGATTGATCGTTTAGCGGCTCATAAAGTTTTATCTATAGGTATTGTAGATGGCCGCAATATTTGGCGTAACGATTTACAAAAATCGCTAAATTTATTGCACACCGCAAAAACTCGCTTGGGCGATCGTCTCTGGATTGCGCCCTCGTGCTCACTCTTGCATTCACCGGTGGATTTAAATCGCGAAGCAAAGTTAGATACAGATCTAAAAAGTTGGCTAGCATTTGCAAAACAAAAAGTACAAGAAGTTGTAGCCCTCAAAACCCTGTTAGTTCACCCACTTGATGAGATAGCGCAAGGGCAATTAAAAATCAGCAATACCGCTGTACTCGCACGGGCTCTCTCGCCAAAAATTCACAACCCACAAGTGCAAGCGCGTTTGCAATCTGTTACCGCGAAAGATGCTGAGCGCGCCTCTGCATTTCCGGTACGCATTGCCAAGCAACAAGCACATTTAAAACTGCCGCTCTTCCCCACCACCACCATTGGTTCATTTCCGCAGACAGATTTTATCCGCTTGGTGCGCAGTGAATATAAAAAGGGCGATATTAACGCACAGGATTACGAGCAAAAAATTCGTGCAGAAATTGCCGAATGCATTGTTCGACAAGAGCAAATTGATTTGGATGTCTTGGTGCACGGTGAAGCCGAGCGCAATGACATGGTGGAATATTTTGGTGAACAGCTGGATGGCTATGCATTTACTCAATACGGCTGGGTGCAGAGTTATGGTTCGCGCTGCGTTAAACCGCCGATTATTTTTGGCGATGTGTCGCGCCCCTTCCCCATTACCGTTAATTGGGCGAAGTACGCACAGTCGCTTAGCAGTAAACCTGTAAAAGGTATGCTCACTGGGCCTATCACCATGTTGTTCTGGTCATTCGTGCGCGATGATCAACCGCGAGCAACCACGGCGCGACAAATTGCCTTAGCACTGCGCGATGAAGTGGCAGATTTGGAAGCCGCGGGCATTAAAGTGATTCAAATTGATGAGCCGGCTATTCGTGAAGGCCTGCCGCTGCGAGTGAAAGATCGCGCAGAATATTTGGAGTGGGCCGTAAATGCGTTCCGTATTAGCGCCAGCGGTGTGCAAGACGAAACGCAAATTCACACTCACATGTGCTATTCGGAATTCAATGACATTATTAAAGCCATTGCCGATTTGGATGCAGATGTGATTACCATTGAAACATCGCGTTCCGATGGTGAATTATTGCAGGCGTTTGAAAACTTTAATTACCCGAATGATATTGGCCCCGGCGTTTACGATATTCACTCACCAAATATTCCTGAAGTGGCAACCATGGTGAATTTAGTAAAACGCGCCGCACGCGAAATTCCCGTAGAACGTTTGTGGATTAACCCCGATTGTGGTTTAAAAACTCGCCGTTGGCCGGAGACTGAAGCAGCGTTGTTACGCATGGTAGAAGCGGCGAAAATTTTGCGTGCTTTATATGTCAACAATGTAAGCAATCAAAAAGTTGCGAACAGAAGTATAACGCGTAAAGATTCAGCGAACGCGTAGGGGCAAAAGGATGAATTAAATTCAGAAGAGAATCGTCATCCTCACGCAGTGGGGATGACAATGGAGTTAAAAAGTATGAATTCTTATGATCAAAAAATTACAGTGCCCAATCTAACCCGACACTTAGCTCCCGCCCACGATTGGGAATACCTCGGGTTAATGCTGTTCCCTGTGAAGGCGTTAGATATTTTTCGTTAAACATGTTCTTTGCTTGCAAATAAATATTGGTATCATCGTTAAACCGATATTGCACCTTAGTATTGGCCAACCAGTACGCATTCAAACTAACTTTATTACTGCCTGATAACATTTCACGTTCGCCAGCATGGTTTGCTGACACATTAATATTCCACTTTTCATGCTGGTAATTCACGATCAATGAAGCAAGATTATCAGCTTGGCGAAAGGAGGATTCAGGCAAGGTATTGAAAAAGCTGTACTGTGCACGCAGTTGCCAATCAGCTCCCAGCTGCGCAAGGTATTCCATTTCTACACCCTGTGAGTTTTCATCTTGTTCCGCATTTACAAATTGCCGTATTTGGCCGACAAACCCTTGTACTATTGCATCGTCAATACAGCTATCAAAGGCGGTTAGAGTAAGTGAATTGTGTTGCCAATTGCCCATCCACACTAATTCCCATGTTGTAATGGTTTCGGGCTTTAAATTGGGATTACCTTGTATGGCGGTATTATTTGATACAGCTAGATCTGAAAATGTAGGCGCACGAAATGCTTTTCCTACGAGTAATTTCAGTGTTTGAATATCAGAAACTTGATGGGTGATACCAAAACGAGGACTAAAGGCCGAACCTATGTCTGAATAATGATCGTAACGCGCCCCGAATGTAAGCTCTGTTTTTTCGGGAAATTTATACTGGCTTTGAGCATAAAGCCCTGAGACATTGGCAGAGTAAGCATCTGTTAATAGCAAATCGCCAATGACGGTTTTTAATACTGCTTTATCCATCTGCATGTGCCGCTGCTCTAGACCGAACTGCACACTATGATTATCACTCATTGCGAAATCATTATTCAGATTAAAATCGACAGATTGTAAATTGCCTTGAAAACTTGCTTTCGTCGAAAAAAAGCCGGCTTGAATATCACGCACCAATTCTGAGTAACGAATTGTGTAATGGGTGTTAACAACATCATTCCAACCAATGGTTTTCTTGAACTGAAGCGCCGAATATTGCTTTTTCATTTCGTTGAATTGATTCGATAGGGTTTCCACAACATAAAATTCATGGGCTGTTTGCACTTGGCGAATCGCATTCCATTGGGTTGTTTCACCTGCTATTTTTATATTGATGCCATAGCCATCGCTGGGATCGCGAGAATCATACAATTTGTTATCAACTGCGCTTTCAAGACGATAAAGTTCACCTTTATCACTAAAAACATCTGCAGCAATATCCACAGTGTAGTCATTTATTTTTGTATTATAGAGTACTTGTCCGAAACTATTATTATGAGTACCGTAACGCACTTTAACTTCATTGGTATTCTTCTGCGTAGTAATATTGATAACACCGGTAAATGCATTTGAGCCATAAAGCGCAGACCCGGGGCCGCGAATTATTTCCACTTTTTCAATGTTGCTGAGCAGCGTTATCGGCATAAAAACACCCGAAAAGCCTTCGCTTTGAAAACGCTGACCATCTATCATGACTAATATTTCACGAGCTTGAGCATCCGTACGGCGGCCACGCGCGCTGTGGTAATATTCATAGCCTGAATCAGCCTGACGAAAATCTTGAAAACCGGGCACAAAATTCAACAACTCTTCCAGTGTGTTGATACCCATTGATTCAATTTGTTGATACGTGAAAACCGTAACAGATGATGGCACTGTCCGCAGATTTTTTTCAGTTAAGGTGGAGGATACAACTCGAACTTGCATCAACTGCGCTAAATCCATCGTTAAGTAGTTATTATCTGCAGCAAAGCCCTGCAAGCAAATGCACAGTGCAATAATTGTTAATGCGCATCTACGATAATGTTTACTACCTAGGTTCATACCCAAACCACCTTATTTGTGTTAACACCTCAATCCTTCATTTTTTGCTGATTACAACATTAACGAGTTAATACTAGTTAATAAACTCAACCCCATTGCGAGCGCGCACCCAAGCTTCAAAATTCAATACCGGTAAAGGTTTAGAAAAATAATAGCCTTGCATTAGCCGACAACCGCGCTCGGTAAGCACATCTAACTCTGCTTGCGTTTCCACACCTTCCGCAATGGTTTCTTTACCGAGCGAATGGGCGAGCGAAATAATGGATTCAACGATTGCCAAAGATGCTTGCTCTGCCAACATTTCACGTACAAACGATTGATCGATTTTCAAAACATTTACGGGCAAGCGGCGTAAATAGTTTAGACTGGAAAAACCAGTGCCAAAATCGTCGATAGCGATACGAAAACCTAATTCGCGCAAATATTTTAAGGTTTCAATGGAAGATTCCATATCGTGCATCAAAATACTTTCTGTCAACTCCAACTCAAGCGAATGTGCTGCCGCACCCTCTTCTTTTAAAATCGTTTTAATACGCTCCACAAAATCATCTTTGCGGAATTGCACAGCTGAAATATTGACGCTTACTACCAAATTGAGCAAACCCTGTTTGCGCCATGCAGTCACTTGACGCGCAGCTTCGGCAAACACCCATTCGCCCAAGGGAATGATTAAACCCGTTTCTTCCGCGATGGGAATAAAATCTGCTGGCGACACCAAACCGCGCTCTGGGTGACGCCAACGCACCAAAGCCTCTGCACCCCACAAGTTACCACTATGAGCAAAAATTTGTGGTTGATAATGTAATTCAAACCCACCGTGATTCAACGCCAAACGCAAATCGCTTTCGAGCTTTAAACGATCCAATGTGCGCGAGTTGAGTAAGGGAGTATAAAATTGATAATTGTTGCGGCCTTTTTCTTTGGCGAGATACATGGCGGCATCGGCATTTTTAATCAACGTATTTACGTTATCGCCATCATCGGGAAATATGGCAATGCCGATACTCGGTGTAATATGCAAACTAATGCCGCCAATACTATAAGGATGCTGCAGTACATCGCGCAATTTAATGGTGAGATCTGCAAGATTGGTTTCATCCTTTATCTTGGGGAAAAGCACTACAAATTCATCGCCACCTAAACGCGAAACCGTGTCGCCTGTGCGCACGATTGAGCTTAAGCGCTTAGCCGCTTCTTTCAGCAATTGATCGCCCACACTGTGGCCGAGGGAGTCATTAACATTTTTAAAACGATCGAGGTCGATAAACAACACGCCAATTTTTTCGCTTTGACGAGTAGCCGTATTGATTGCCATTTCCAAGCGGTCGTTAAGCAAGACACGATTGGGCAATCCGGTTAAATTATCGTGATGAGCAAGGAAATCAATTTGCGCACGCGAATTTTTATATTCAGTAATATCGTTAAATATAGCAATGTAATTTTCGGGTTCACCCTGCGCATTCGGTACCAAGCTAATGGAATACCACGAGGGAAATATTTCGCCATTTTTGCGCTGATTCGCTAACTCCCCCTGCCAGTGCCCCTGCTCTTTCAGAATCGATACTAAGTTGCGGAAAAAGCTGTACGTATGCAATTTCGCACCCACTGCTTTTGTATCTATACCAACCACTTCCGCTTCGCTAAATCCCATTATGGTTTGGTAGGCACGATTCACCGAAATAATATTCAAGTTGCTATCGGTAATCATGATAGCTTCGTTGGAGCCCTCGAACACTTTGGCCCACAAACGCATCTGCGTATCTTGCTTTTTACGCTGGGTTATTTCACGAACCACCATGAGCACTTCGTCGCGGTTACGGGGTAATATTCGCGCTTCCCAAAATCTAACCCGCTCAACATCTTGCGACCATTGAAATTCAATGAGCTGCATTTCGCGGCCCGTAAGAGCTGAATGAATTTCATTGCTTACGGAATCAAATATACCTTGCGGCAAGTAACCAAATGCCTGACCTTCGCCTTGCGTAATCCATTCACCCATATCATAGACATAGGAGCCGACTTGCATATCCAACACTTTACCGTCTGCTTGAATACGCATGATGATATCGGGGATAGCGGAGAGGAGCGCACGGGTTTTGCTTTCACTCACACTTAAATCTACAATGGCATGGCTTGCACGCAAAATATATTGAATGCGATACGGCAAGGTTCCCCAACTTACAGGCTTGGTAATAAAATCTGTAGCGCCACTTTGGTAAGCTAGGCTGATGGACTCCACATCATCTAAACCCGTAACCATAGCGATAGGTAAATCGCGCCCGCGTGGATGACTCAAAAATTCGGCACACAGCGTGAAGCCATCGCCATCTGGCAAGAGCACATCCAACAAAATAATATTTAATTCTTGCTGCTGAAAAATTGCGCGAGCTGCACCACAATTTGCAGCGGTGAGAACACTAAAACCTGCCTGCTCTAAGGTAGCCACCATCATCAAGCGCGCAGCTTCGTCATCATCCACAACCAAGACGACTGCTGGCTTTGTCTTTTGTCTATCCATGTGCGGCGTCCTCATTTTTAATGGACAAAAGCGCTGCAGCAACTGAACTGTAAAGCCGTTTAATGTCGGCAACTAAATCAACACTCGCCACCAAATCACCTTCGCGGCCCTTTATCTCTAGCTCGCGACATAAATTAGTTAAATCTGTAATGCCTAAATTAGCGGAGCTATTTTTTAAACTGTGCGCAATTTTATAAATGCTATTGGTATCTCGCTGCGCAACAGCCTGCTCTATATCTAATAATAATTGCGGGCTTGACTCTATATAGAGATCGATAATTCGAACTAATAGCCCCGCTTTTAAGTTCTTCAGTTGCGTTAATACTTTACGATCTATTTTGACGTTTACCGCAAATTCTTCTGCAACTGCATGCTGCTCTTGATCATGGCTTTCACGCAGCGGCAACCATTGAGACAAAACTTTATGCAACTGCTCAACTGTAAAAGGTTTACTTAAATAATCATCCATTCCCTTTGCGAGGCAATTTTCTCTATCGCCCATAATGGCATTCGCAGTCAATGCAATTACCGGTAATTTGGGCAATGCTAAACTCATCTCACGCGCACGTATTTTTTGTGTAGCTTCAAAGCCATCCATAATTGGCATATGGCAATCCATTAACACCAAATCAAAGAATTCATTTTCAACCAGCTTGGTAGCATCTAAACCATTACCTGCAATTTTTGCGCAAACCCCTAAGCGTTGTAGCATCGCCATAGCGACTTCTTGATTCACTAAATTATCTTCTGCCAATAAAATTCTGCCTTTCAGTTTAGGCAACCAATTTTCACCCATCGCCAGCTCTGGAACGGCAGGTGTTAATACACCGTTGTGTGTTTTTACCATGTCCCCGGCAAGGATTCGGGCGATAAGATTGTGCAATTCAGACTGCCGCACAGGTTTTAACAAATAGCTTGTTTTTGCTGCAATATCGGGTCTTGCCGCCATACCCGCAGAACTCAAAATCACTATGGAAATTGCACTCAAGCGCGAATCTAAATGAACTGCCTCAATCAATGCGCCGCCATCCATATCGGGCATCATCCAATCGGTTAATAAAAGCTGGAACGGCTGTTGATTGTCAGCGGCTTGCTGCAAGAGCGCCAAGGCTTCTGGAGCAGATTCCGCCAGCACAGGTTGTGCGCCCCAAGACGTCAGCCAATAGTCCAAAATTTCAAGATTCGTTTTATTGTCATCTACAACCAAAATACGAATATTTTCAAAGCCCGATACCAACTGATAATTACGCAGATCAGGTACTTTTGGCAGACTGAGTGAAAAATGAAAATAGGAGCCCTTACCAAAACTACTCTCTATTGCAATCTCACCACCCATCAACTTGATTAAACGCTGTGAAATTGCCAAGCCTAAACCTGTGCCACCATATTTGCGGGTCATGGAGGTATCCGCTTGGGTAAAAGCATTAAATAATTTTGCTTTCTGTTCTGCCGTAATACCTATACCCGTATCTCGTACCGCAAAATGCAAACTCACCTGATCGGGCGTCTCATCAACACGCTCAACCGAGAGCATAACCTCCCCCTCGACGGTAAATTTGATCGCATTACTTAAGAGATTGGTAAGCACTTGTGCCAAGCGTGCAGAATCACCCTCTACGGATATTGGTGGTATGGGCGTGTTGCACAACAGCTCCAAACCTTTACCTTGGGCGATGGGCGCATAGCGCTCGGCCAAATCTTCCAAGAGGCCATTTAACTGAAAGGGACGTGGTTCAAGCTCTAAACGACCCGCTTCAATTTTAGAGAAATCCAAAATATCGTTAATGATGGCGAGTAGATCTTCGCCAGAACTGCGCGCCACGCGTGCAAAGCGTTTTTGTTTGGCATCCAAGGGGCTATCAATCAGCATATTGGTCATGCCTAAAATGCCATTGAGTGGGGTGCGAATTTCATGGCTCATGACCGCTAAAAATTCACTTTTTGCTCGGCTCGCCGCTTCGGCACGCTCGGTTTCCTGACGCAGTTGAGCTGTGCGCTCTTCCACACGCTGCTCTAGCAATTCTTGCTGTTTACGCAGTTCACTATCTTGTCCTTCAATACGATCTAACATGGCATTAAAGCGGTGAGTCAGTAGGCCCACCTCATCCTTCACCTTGCTCGGCTCTGCACGCATACTGTAATCGCCTTTTTCACCCACAGACCGCGCCAATTCGCTAAGCATGCGCAGAGGGCGAGTAAGTAGGTGGGTGAAGCGATACGTAAATAGTCCGGCAAAGACTAAGGCAATAAACGCCGTAATCAGTGCCACCACAATTTGCCGCTGCAGCTGTTCGCGCAATGCAGATAACTGAACATCCATGATCAGCTTGCCGACTGTCTCATTCCTCCAAACCACGTCTATCGCGATTTGCTGATCAATAACCGCTGAACCCATGGGGGCACGTTTATACTCAGCAAAAAGCTGCTGGTTGGGTAACATTAATCGCGCGGCAACAACCTCAGGGTCAACTTGTAAAGCATCCAGAGCTTCTTTGGCTTCTTTCTCTTTATAAAACATAACGGTAGAGGCGGCGTTAAAAGCCGTTGCCTGCGCCAAAATATTCAACTGACGATTAACTTGTTGGTGCGCCGCATCGTATTGCTGCCAAATACCAACAGTGGCAGCAATGAGTACCGCCAAGGTGGAAACAATCATGGTTAGCCGACTCACCTTGCGCGAAAACATTGAGGTTTTCAGCATGGCTATTTGCCTCCTTGACGAGTTTTGGACAACTTAAGCAATTGGCTGCTGATGTTTACGCCAGATAGATTGACAGCTGCGGTTGAAATAGCAAACTCAATGCGGCCGTCGCGGCTGCGCATTAATGCAATACTGACATTGGTTTCCGAGGGATGTGGATCATCGGCAATCAACAGTATGCCTAAGGGCAGCGGGTCGGGAATAGCTATAGGCGTAGAACGAGATGGGCGATAAAGAACATGACAGCTTTTTAATTGCTGGAGAGTGCTGGTGGGGTCTTCCAAAAACACAAGCTCAACGGCCTGCCTAGTGACTGATTTACCATCGACTTTTTCAGTGATTGCCGGCTTTCCTTTGAGCGGCGTAATCGCCTCTTTGGTGTCACGGTTCGCACCTATAACGCACAAGTGCAAGGCAGGGCTATCAGCTTGATTGGGCCACTCACTAAACTTAATAAAATTGTAGACGAAGGCAACCCTGAGAGCCGCTTCATCGGAAGCTCCTCGTGCAACTGAAAGGGGTAAGAGCCCCAGTATGATGGCCAGAATCACCTGTTTCAGAAATACCTACTCCCAACCGGTCCCATTTGCAGCGTGCACAACACGCCTCCCTGTTCAATGCTGATACCCCTAGAAGACAGGCGGTACTATCAATGCCTTACCATTCAAGACATTACCAAAGAGAATAGACCAGTTTCCTAGGTTTTGTTATTACAGCCTATTGCATCCTGACCGCAATGTTTATGAACCCACATTGCGCTGAGCAATGTTATTATGGTCGCCCGTTTCACTTCCCCCGAATATCGCCATGTTGCTTTTTGTAGACAAGCTCACCAACGTAGATTTTAGCTTTCTTGACCCCCAACGCGGCTTGCTGGGCGAGACCTATTTAGCCAATATTCTGCTCAAAGGCGATTTAGACGAACAAGGCATGGTGTGCGATTTCAGCACAGTGAAAAAGATAGTGCGCAACTGGCTGGATACTGAACTCGATCACCGCTTGGCGGTACCAACGCGTTCACCCAATATTACCGTGGAAGAGGATGGTGAGTTTCTCAGTATTCGCTGGCAATTTGGTGACGATGGTCAATTCTTGCAGACTCGCTCACCCCGTGATGCTATAGCTTTAGTGGATGCCGAAGTCCTAACGCCAGAGACCATCGCACAATGGTGTATTTCCCAATTAAAAGCTCTGTTTCCCGAAAGCGTCGCTCAGCTTGAATTAAGCTTCAGCCTTGAGGACGCACCTGGTTCCTACTACCACTACAGCCACGGCCTTAAAAAACACCTAGGCAACTGCCAGCGAATTGCACACGGGCACCGCTCTCGCATTGATATTTGGGAGAACGGCAATAAATCATCCGAGCTAGAAGAGCTTTGGGCTAAACGCTGGTGCGACATTTATATTGGTACCCGAAGCGATATAAAAGCCGAGCCCACGTATAACAACGTGACCTATTATCATTTTGCCTACGTATCGCAACAAGGGCCATTTGAACTGACCATTCCGCAAAGCGTGTGTTATTTAATTGATACAGATAGCACCGTAGAATTAATCGCCCAGCATTTTGCACAAGCCACCAAAGCCGAGCGTCCCACTTCTAGAATTCGTGTTAAAGCCTTTGAAGGTATTCACAAAGGCGCCATAGCGGAGCTGTAGTTTAGTTAGGCGCTGCATCAAACAATAATTAGAACACCTCAGCAAAGAGAAAGGATTTATAAAAATGACCACCATAATTTTTATTGTGATTCTGGCGTTTTTTACTTGGCGCGGTTACCAAAAAGGATTTGTAGGCGCTATTTCGCGTGTACTCAGTTTTATAGTCGCCTACCCTGCCGCTATTTTTCTCACCAAACCCTTTGCCAATATTCTGCGCGCTTACACCGGGCTGGATGGTTTAATTTTATTTTTAGTAGCAGGCTGCACAATTTTTTTAGTAGCGAGTTTACTCGTCACTCTAATACTCAATTCTCTCGCGAGCTTGGCGCCGAGCAACTCAATAACCGAAATGGGCTCCAAAATTGGCGGCGTGGTGTTTGGCGCAATTATTGGCGGAGTCTTTGGGTTAATTGCAGTCTATTTAATTGATCTTGTTATTAAGCCAGCCGCACCTGTGTTGGCCAATCAACAGCAACAAAAAAGCCCTAGTGCGCCCAGCGATGAAGAAGCAGAATCCATAAAACAATATGTGGTTGATGGCGGCGCACCAGTCACACAAACGCCCAGTGCGAGCAATGACTCATTTATTGCTAATGATTCTTTTATTAATAGCGCCGCTAAAAAATTAGTGAGGACAGCAGCGTCAACTGCCGTCGGCATAATTACCTCCGACAAAGGCTCCAGTCAACTCACCAAAACCCTCACTCAAGACCCGCAAGCCATTCTCAACCATGTGCAAAACATGACGAACAATGGTGAAGTTAAAAAGCTGCTAAGCGACCCTGAATTTCAAGCAGAATTAAATCATGGCAATGTTGAATCGCTTATGCAGAATAAAGATTTTCAACAACTGCTTAAAAATCCGGATATGCAAGCAATCATTTCATCTGAAGATTCCAGCGATAAATCTACCGAGCAAGCGGCGGCAGAAAAAATGATTCAAGCGTGGCAAAAAGTCGTCGTCCTAAAAACCGACCCACGGGTATTGGATATAGTGAATGACCCCGCATTTCAAGCGCAATTAAATTCACCCAACAAACTACCGCTATTAATGAACCCAAAAATGCGCCAACTATCAGAAATTATTTTTAGCGATGGATCAGAAGATGAAACAACAAAACCTGTAAAACCAGTACCTGCAGGACAAAAGTCCAATGTGCATTACACGTTAGAGGATATCACTCAAGGAACCGGCCAAAAAGCCAAGGAAGAATCGCTAACAGACACACACAAACGCGAGGAGCAGCCAGAAGAAAAGGTTTATCGCTGGACCGATGAAAATGGCAAGGTGCACTACTCCGATAAACCCATTAAAAATTAATACAGTTTTGATTCCCCTTCTGGGCGCGTTCTAAATCGCGGTTGCGCCCAAAAATATTGGCCAGGAATCTTACTGATTTCATCTTCCATAAATTTACTGACTCGCAATGCATCGGCGTAGTCATCACCCGTGGGGTAATTTTCAAAGGGAGGATGAATAATTAATTCGTAACCCTTTCCATTTGGCAAACGTTTTTGCGTAAAGGGAATTATTTTTGCGCGGCCCAAGCGCGCAAATTGCGCGGTAGCTGTCACCGTTGCCGTTTGCACTCCGAAGAATGGCACAAACACACTCACCTTCTCGCCTAAATCGCGATCAGGTGCGTACCAAATCATACGGCCTTTGCGCAAACGGTTGATCATCTCGCGTACGTTATCCCGACTAAATGCAGTACCACCCGGCGCGTAAGCTTCGCGGCGATTTTTCTGCATAAAATCATAGACTGCATTTTTGTGCGGGCTGTACATGCCATCATAATTTACGTATTGCCCAAGCATCGCACTGCCAATATCCAATGTGGTGAAATGCATGCTCAATAAAAGCGCGCCGCTTCCTTCTGCCTTGGCAGCTTCAACATGCTCAACACCACGAATCGTAAATAACCGACGTAAACGCCACTTGGGCCAAAACCATGCAATACCCGTTTCAAAAATAGCCATGGCGGTGGAGTACAAGGTTTCGTAAAGCAAAGCCTCACGCTCTTGCTCGCTTAAATTAGGGAAGCAAATACGCAAAT
>JACCDN010954155.1_pt1 | contig 16990 bp, 14 predicted proteins | sample 7441691 | NCBI WGS metagenome assembly JACCDN01 (sample SAMN15323439, study PRJNA562643) | freshwater metagenome | isolation source: river surface water | place: USA:Blue River Watershed | collected 2017-08-16
TCTAAATCTCTGGCAATGGCTTCCACAATCCCTTTAAATCCTGACATCTCTTCCTCCTTTCTTGTGAGTTGGTTCAGGATTCTTCTATCATATTATCTTCTTCTCGTCAAAACTGATGGGTGATAAGGGCGTGGTTCCATGGTTTTATAACGTCTCTTTTTATCATTGACCACCTGTGGTATGTTACCCTCTGAACCATCTTCCCAAACAGAATGAAAGGAATGACCATGAATAAAGTTATTTATATGATTGCTCTTGCTTTGGCTTTGCCAGTCCATGCGGAGTCCGCTCCGCAAAATACTGAAAAGGCAGCGCAGTATTTTCAGGATGAGCTTGATTACAATACAAATGCCTATGGCGTTAAAAAGGCGATTGATAATAAGGCGACGGATGTAACCATTGTTGATGTGCGGTTAGCCAAAGATTTCGCCAAAGGACATATTCCAGGGGCTATCAATTTGCCTTATGACCAATACGCAACCTTTGAGGGAACCGAGCCAGAGTTTCCGGGGTTAAGGAAAGACGGTTATAATTATGTTTATTGCTATACGGCTGGCTGTAATTTAGCGCAAAAAGCGGCAAGGAAGTTTGCGTTGCTGGGGTACCCTGTCAAAGAAGTCGTCGGCGGTTTTGCGGCCTGGAGAGACAGTAAATATCCTGTAGAGAGATAAGGAGCAGTCAGGGGTCATCGTTATTTTGATGATCAGGCTCTGCCTTTTGGGATTTTTAAAGTGAGTTAAGGATGTCCTGAAACGGGTCAAATTTCCGTCAGGCTCTAACTCTGCGCTAACATATTGGGTTAAAGTCCTTTAAAATGGCGTAAAATACTATAATTTTCCTCTCTACCCGTCACTTTTAAAAAGTTCTTTAAAATTAGTGCGCAAGGAGCTTATATACGCCATGTTCCGTCATTGCGAGGAGCGTAAGCTCCGCGGCAATCTATGTATTTAAGAGCAGCAGCTCCATTTTTCACGCATAAATACATGGATCGCCGCGCTCCCTACGGTCGCTCGCGATGACTATATAAGGGATAAATATTGTTTTTCAATAAGATAAAAAAGTGACGGGTAGAGAACTTTTTAACTCAAAATTGGCAATGAGTTGACTGTTCGATTTGGGCCGGAATATGCACTGGATGGTTCGATTGTTCTCAAACGGTCTAAGGCGCCTTGAAGAATATAGGTAGCGGCAAGTTTATCGACGACTTCCCCCCGGCGTTTACGGGACATATCCGCATTTAAGAGGGTACGGTTAACCGCTGCTGTGGATAAGCGCTCATCCCAAAGCGCAACCAGGAGTTGAGAAAGCTCGGAAAGGGACTGGGCGAATTCCCGCATCTTTTTGGCTTGGGGGCCGAGGGTTCCATTCATATTGACAGGTAACCCAACAACAATGCCTAACGCATTGTATTGGGCGGCAAGGTTTAAGAGGGAAGCTATATCCGCCTTTCGGTTGGTGCGCCGCACCCCCATCACAGGCGTTGCAATCCGCCATGTCGCATCCGAAATAGCGACGCCGGTCGTTTTTTCACCCAGGTCAATGCCCATAATCCGCCGGCCATGCTCGCGGTAATGGGCAAAATCGTTTATATCGTGAAGGGTCAACCTACTCTCCTGTTCGTTCCAGATCTGTTTTTAAGGATGTTCGCAATTTTTTCCAGTATTCCAAACGTTTTTGGATCTCCCGCTCAAAACCTCGCTGAACAGGATGGTAATAGGTCTGGCGTCCCATTTTTTCAGGAAAATAATTTTGCCCGGAAAATCCATGAGGGGCGTCATGATCATATTCATACCCTTGTCCATATCCTTGTTGCTTCATAAGGGGCGTGGGCGCATTCAGGATCGTTTTGGGGGGCATTAAGGATCCTGAGCGTTTAGCGGCGTTTTCGGCTTGTCCCCAGGCTTTATACACAGCGTTTGACTTTGGCGCAGTTGCGAGGTAGGTAGCGGCATTGGCCAAAGATAACTCTCCTTCAGGAGATCCCAAACGCTCATAGCTTTGTTGGGCCGCAACAGCATGGATAAGAGCTTGCGGGTCTGCAAGTCCGACATCTTCCGCTGCAAAACGCGCCATCCGGCGGGCAATGAAAAGAGGATCTTCCCCTCCCTGAATCATGCGCGCCATCCAGTAAAGAGCGGCATCAGGGTCAGATCCGCGCATAGACTTGATGAAAGCGCTGATCAAATTATAGTGAAACTCTTGGGAACGGTCATATAAAGCGGCTCGCTGCTGCAAAATTCTGGCAAGATGTTCTGGCGTAAGCGGCTCTTCTGATGGTTGTCCCTGAACAGTTTCGATCAAGTTCAACAACATCCGTCCGTCACCATCCGCCAGGCGTAATAAGCTGGCCCGGGCTTCTGGAGTCAGGGGGAGGGGGCGTCCCGATTTTTCTTCTGCACGCCTTATGAGGGCCTCTAAAGCCTCCGGGGAAAGCGGGTGAACAACAAGAACGCGCGCCCGGGACAACAAGGCGGCATTGAGGGCAAAGGAAGGATTTTCCGTTGTGGCGCCAATCAAGGTGATTGCGCCACTTTCCATAGGCCCTAAAAGGGCGTCTTGCTGGGATTTGTTAAAGCGGTGAATTTCATCAATGAACAGGATTGTTGTGACTGATTTTGACGTATTGTCAAATACGCGGCGTAAATCGGCAATGCCTGCAAAAGCTGCGGATAGCTGTATGAAGGGTTGGTCACGTTCCCTGGCGATGAGACGGGCGAGGGTTGTCTTTCCGGTTCCCGGGGGACCCCAAAAAATAAGAGAGGGAAGCCGGGGCGCGTTTAAAAAATGTGAAAGGGTTCCCTGCGCCCCCGTTAAGTGATCCTGTCCCACAACATCGCCCAAGTTGCAGGGGCGCAACGCCTCTGCCAGAGGTGGAGGAAGAGGAGGAGGAGGAGGCTCTGGCGTTTTGACAGTTAATAAGCTGGTCATGGGCGTTTTTTGACCTCAATCCGGCGGTTGCCCTGGCGTATTATAACCGTTCCTTCTTTTTGTAAGGCAGGTAACGCATTGAATAAGTCTTCTACGGATTCAATCCGGCGTTGATTGACCTCTTCAATCATATCCCCTGTTCTTAATTTTAGCTGTAAGGCCATGATATTGCGGCCTGTATCCGTGATGATAACGCCGTTTTCAGGCATTCTTATTGGCAATTGATATTTTGAAATGATAGCCGGAGACAAGTTGGCAACTTCAATGCCGCTTAACAAATCTCCTGTTTCGGGAATGCGTCGCTGATCAGGTTCAGGAATGGCGGGTGGTTCAACAGGCTGAAAGCTGATTTGGTGACTTTGGCCATTTCGTTGAATATCTAGGGTCATCTCTTGCTTTAAAGGTATAGATTGGATCCGGTAAATAAAATCCTCCGGGCTGGAAATATCTTGGCTATTGATAGCTGTGATGACATCACTTTGCGTTAGTCCTGCAGCACGCGCCGGGCTGGCGGAATGAAGGGAAGTGACCAGAACGCCCCGGGGGATTTGCAAGCCAAGGGTTAGAGCCAGGTCAGGGGTTAATTGCTGGACTTCGATTCCTGCCCAGGGGCGTATGATGACGCCGCCATTTTCAATACTGTCTAATAGAATTTGGATAAGGGCTTCAGGAATCGCAAAGCCAATGCCATGGCTTGCGCCTGTCCTGGACAAAATAGCATTTGGGATCGCGATTAATTTTCCATTGTTGTTGATTAAAGCCCCCCCTGAATTCCCCGGATTAATTGACGCATCCGTTTGAATCAGCATCCGTCCCCGCACATTTCGGGCAATAGCGGACACGATGCCACTGGTTACGGTTTGCCCAACGCCAAAAGGATTGCCGATCGCCAAAATGCGGTCACCTACCTCAACATCCTCTTTTTCAAGCGCAATGGATGGGAGAGGCGCGTTTTTGGTGACGCCTTTCAAACGAATGGCTGCCAGGTCGTTCTGCGAATCTTTTGCGACGACTTTTCCTTCAAATTCACGGTTATCACTTAAATGTACAAGTATTTTTTTTGCATTTTCAACCACATGCGCACAAGTCACAACAATGCCTGCGGGATCAACGATGACGCCGGATCCTAAATATTTTGCGAGGTTTTCTTGTTGGGGTTCACCGGCATTGAGGTTATCGCCAAAGAAAAAATTAAAAAAAGGATCATTGCCAAATAAAGCATTCGGAAAGTTTACCTGTTGTACGGTAGAAATACTGACAACAGCGGGAGCTGCTTTCTTGACGATCGGAGCATAACTTGCCAGGGAATCAGGAGGTATGACCGCCTGTGAAAGGGATGGTAAAAATAATAATAAAAGTGCGGTAATAATGGTTAACTGGCGCATAGCCCCTCCTTTATAGCTTTGTAATATAGCATAAAACCGTTAAAAAGAGGTTAGAAGTTATTTGTATCCCGAACAGCTTACCAGGCGGGAATGACGGCGCCTTTATAAGTCGTTTCAATAAAGCCGCGAATTTCCGGACTGTGATAGAGCCTGGCAAACTTTTGAATATCCTCTTTTGTTTCGTCTTCGGTGCGCACAACAATAACATTCGCATAAAGAGAACCCTTATCTTCATAAGCAATCGCTGATTTGGGGTCAAGCCCTGCTTGCAGGATCCAGTCGGTGTTGGTGATTCCTGCATCAACATCAGGTAAGGACCGGGGGACAAGGGGCGCCTCAATTTCAATGAAAGATATATTTTTAGGATTCAAGGTAATGTCCAGAATAGAAGGACTGGCAACATCATTCACCTCAATGATTCCGTTCTTTGCCAGTAGTTTCAAGGCGCGCCCGCCATTCGTCGGATCATTCGGGATGATAATTTTAGCGCCATTTGGCAACTCTTTTAATGAGGTGAGTTTTGTGGCGTAAATACCCAGCGGCATGACAACTGTTTTGGCAATCGCCTTGAACTTGTACCCCCGAATTTCCATTTGTCCTTTTAAGTAAGGTTCATGTTGAAAGCTATTGATGTCAAGCTCTCTATTGGCTAATGCCTCATTGGGGAGAATGTAATCATTAAATTCAATAACTTCTATGTTCAAGGGTTCCTTTTTTGCCAGTTCGCTTATTTTTTTGACAATATCCGCATGGGGGCCTGCCGTGACGCCAACTTTTAAAGCATCCGCTGAAAAACAAAATAGCCACGCGGCTGCTAGAAAAGCGGAAAAATAGTATCTCATTGTCTTAAATCCTTTATTTTGAGTGTCTACGGGAAATATAATCCCCGATCATTTGGATCCCCTGGACGAGGGCGACCAAAATTACCACGATGATCATCATTAGCATGAAATCATAGCGTTGATAGCCATATCGAATGGCTAAATCCCCTAATCCGCCGCCACCTACAGCGCCTGCCATGGCGGAAAAACCGATAAGGTTAATAAGTATGGTCGTCATACCAGCGGTAATGGAGGGCATGGCTTCGGGTAGCAGGATTTTGGTAATGATTTGTCGTTTGGAAGCGCCCATGGCTAAACCAACTTCAATCAATTCATGCCGGATACTGCGCAAAGAATCTTCAACCATGCGTGAAACAAGTAAAACTCCAGCCAGACTTAAGGGAATAATGGCAGCAAGAGTTCCGATGGATGTCCCAACGATGAGGCGTGTGATCGGCATGAGGAGAACGACCAAAATAATATAAGGAATTGAGCGTATCGCGTTAACGCATCCCCCCAAGGTATGGTTAACCCAGGAATGGGGACACAAGCCACCAGGGGCCGTAATGGACAACAAGATTGCCAACGGAATGCCTATCAGAGCCGACAAAATAGCTGAAGCCCCGACCATAAGAATTGTTTCCAAAAAAGATTGCAGAAGAAGGGATGTCATGGCGGGGGTATAAATCCTAAAATTTCTGCGGAAATATCATGGGATCGAAAATAAGTTAATATCCCGGATAATAAAGTGTCACCCTGAGGCGTATAATGGGTGGGTAATGTGACAACCAGGGATCCAAAAGCAACTTCCCGAACATGGCCCAGGCTACCCATAATAATATTGATGGGTACGTGAAATTTTTGAATAATATCGGCAATTGCAGGCTGAAAAGACGTATTGTCAGAAAAGAATAGTCGTAAGACCACATGATCATTCTCGATAGCCTCTTCATGCAAAGCATCATTAATAGCGCGGGGTAAATCTTTTATAAATAAATGGCTGACCAGAGATTGAGTAATCTCATGTTGAGGCGTTAAGAGAATGGATTCGATAGATCCCGTTTCAACGATTTGACCCTTGTCGAGGACGCAAACCTGGTCGCAAATTTCCCGAATCACGGACATATCATGGGTAACAAGGACAATTGTGATACCGAGCCGTTGATTCAAGTCTTGCAAAAGGATGAGAATTTCTAAAGCCGTTTCCGGGTCGAGGGAGCTGGTAAATTCATCACATAAGAGCAATGAAACGTCTGAAACAAGGGCCCTGGCAATGGCTACACGTTGATTTTGGCCGCCACTCAATTGACCGGGGTAGGCATTATGTTTGTCGCCTAATCCCACAAGGTCAGCAATTTCTCTTGTTTTTACAGTAATTTCATCGGGGTTTACTCCCATAAATTCAAGAGGGAGAGCAATGTTTTGCAAGACGGTGCGGCGGCTTAAAAGGTTGAAATGTTGAAAAACAGTACCAATTTTGCGCAAGATTTTTCGGCGTTCGAGCGCTTTGGTATGGAGTAAAGACTGCTGTTCAATATAAATTTCGCCAGAACCGGGTGTTTCAAGCCCGTTTAAACACCGGAGAAGCGTACTTTTTCCAGCCCCACTGCGCCCAATAATGCCAAAAATTTGACCCTGGCGAATAGATAAAGAAATACCTTTCAGAACATCCAAAGTTCCTTGGTCTGATGCGTATGTTATCCGAAGATTTGATAGGGCGACTGCTAAGTTGGTGAAAATCAAACTCCAAGCCTAATTCCTAATACTCATTATTTCTGAAAAACGCCAGGTTCCGCTTGTCGATCTTTGGGGGAGATTCGTTGCAAAGCTAAGTTCCTGGATGTCAGGCAGGCATTTAACGTCAAGGAGCCTGGCAATATCTCTTCATAAAATGCGACGCTATATACACCCATTAAACTCAATGAAGAACCAGAAGCGGCAAACTACTACTTTGTTCCTTAGAAACACATATACGGTTTTTATAACCGTTTCAAGGACAAAATGTCTCATATTGATACTAAAAACAACCATTTTTCCTTACTAAAGAACAACTTATTATCATTCTCTCATTGCGGGGGCGTCAAGTTGCATTTTGCATTCGCCCTAAAAATTTTCTCGCTTATCCCTTCCATAGGTATCGCTTTTTATCACTTTAACAAAAACGCTGTTTTTCTTAATTTCAAATCTTCTTGAAGCCGTCTTAAGATGAACACCCGAATAGCGCTGGAAAGGTTCCGATGTTGAGATAGAACAAGGTTTTGATCAATTTGGCGAATCAGGCCAGCAACCGATACGCCATCAACCGCTGCAATTTTTCGTAACGCTTCCCAAAATTCCGGCTCCAGAGAAATGCTTGTCGCGTGTCCCGCAATAACAACGGACCGTTTGATGGTGGGGGGCGTAGACAATGGGGGCGTCTCCAAGTTATATCCGGTACGGGCATTTATTGAGGCTATCGCCCCTCTCTCCGTTCGCTCTGAGCGCAGGTATCCATCTGGGAGGTCGAAGGATGGCTACAGGCGCCGTATTAAGACCCAAGGCGCCAACCATTGCTTTGACCTTTCGCCAGTTTCTGACCCTTCGGCTTCGGCGCTTCACGCCCAAGGCGAGCGGAAACAGGAGCCATAAGCGGGGCTGTTAAGAGAAGACTTCAACTTGATTCAACACAGCCTTTACCTTAAACGTCCCGTAATCCAGGGTCATATCACGGATCACGCCCCGCTCCAGGACATGTTGGGTGATTTCATAATCCGCTTCCGGCCCGTTACTATCTACAGCATATATAGCCATCCGCATAGGCCAGACTTTTTTGGTCTGCAATAAATCCTTGTTTGTTGTCAGGGCTAACTTTGGGTCCTGGCTTGCTCCAAGGACTGTATCAACTTGAACAGCCTCATGGGTTTCGCTGCTGCCATCAAAAACGATATTTGAGACCACCTTTTGCCCCTTCATGGCGGCCTGAAGCATATGGATTAAATGCTGGGTGGGGAAAATGGCCCCGACAGGCAGTTGGATCCTTGATTCCTCCGGTTGTTGATAGGTAACAACCCCTGCTCCTCCCTTGCTGGCAAGAATGGCGTCCCCGCTGATCGTTTCTTCCTGGTCCGCCCGAAGGGTGCGTGCATTAAAGCTATACTTTAAGCCATCCATAGATTCATAAGTAGCCAGGGTTGTGATGACCTGTTCAGCCGAGCCATCCTTGTAATAAATATGTAAAGTGGATTTTTGCTCAATAGCCCATCCTTCCCCTATTTTAGCCAACTGAATCGTCATTTGGCCTTTGGCGTCCGCAATGTCTTCATCATTATAATTTTTATCGAGCGTAATGCTATAAGTTGCGCGATGCGGCAAAAGTTCAACGCTATTGGCGTCACCTTGAGAAGCTGCGCCCGTTGGCGCTGGGGGCTTGGTTTGATTTTCACACGAATGTATGCCGGGGTATGCGGTCGTCTCTGGCTTTAAAGAAGCGGTTCTTTCTTGAGGCTGTTGAGCGACTTCAGCATGCCCAGCGTCACAAAGAAAAAACACAAACAGAACTGACAAACTCCGTTGAAGCATAGACAATCAGATCCTTAATTATTTTATTGAAATAACCTTGCTACTTATATTGCCTAAACCAGCAGGAATTGAAAGTTTTTTTTGTACCGAGACCCTGAGATATATCCTATCTGTTATCACAATATCACGGTTGTTTTTTTGATTCCTCTCCTCAGGTCATCTCCTCAATGAGTATCAATGAAGATATCTTCACAAGATAAGCATCTTGCCGAACGAGTGAGAATCAGATACGTCTAGTATATAGGCATCATAATGGAGGGGATTAAGATGAAGATTGATTTTCTGGACCGTGACCTGGCAACTGAAGGAACATTCATTATTGGCGTGTTTGAGGAAAAAAAATTAGACGGGATAGCTGCTGACATTGATAAAAAAACCAGCGGTTCCTTAATCCGCGCTATGGTAACAAAGGACTTTGTAGGAAAGAAAGACGAGGCGATCCGCCTGACAGCGCCCGGCGGGTTGAAAGTCAGTGAAGTTATCCTTTTTGGCCTTGGTAAAGAAGAGGACATCACGCCACTTGCCCTTGAAGAATTGGGAGCCAGGGTCATGGGCGCTTTGGAAAAATGTAAAGATAAATCCGCTGTCGTTCATTTTCCCGCTCTCACCACAAAGGGGCTTGATGAAGACGCAGCCACAGCCCATATGGCTTATGGCGCCTTACTTCGCGCCTGGAAGTTTGATAAATACCAGACCAGGAAAAAAGAAGCCAATAAAAATCACCTGCAAGCCATTGGATTTATGACAAAATCACCCAAAATAGCTCAAAAAGCCTTTGAGCCTTTAAATCAAGTCGCCGAGGGCGTATTCTTGACTCGCCATGTGGTTTCTGAGCCACCCAACGTTATCTATCCGGAAAGCCTTGCCAAAATTGCGAAGGAACTCAAGCCACTTGGCGTCGGTGTGGAAGTTTTAGGTGAAGCGCAAATGCAGAAATTGGGTATGAATGCCTTGCTTGGCGTCGGTCAAGGGAGTGTCCGTGAATCCCGACTGGTTGTTTTATCCTGGAATGGTGGCCCAAAAAGTCAAGCGCCGCTTGCCATCGTGGGTAAGGGCGTTACGTTTGACACAGGGGGTATTTCTATCAAGCCCGCCCAGGATATGGATGACATGAAATATGACATGGCCGGATCTGGCGTGGTTTTGGGTCTCTTACGCGCCCTTGCCGGGCGAAAAGCCAAAGTCAATGTTGTGGGGGTCATGGGATTAACCGAGAACATGCCTTCCGGTTCCGCTCAACGGCCTGGTGACATTGTCACCTCCATGTCAGGGCAAACCATTGAAATATTAAATACGGATGCGGAAGGCCGCTTGGTCCTGGCAGATGCCTTATGGTACGCCCAAAACCGTTTCAAGCCCGAAGCCATCATTGATTTGGCAACCTTGACAGGCGCCATTGTTGTGGCTCTTGGCCATGAACATGCCGGACTCTTTTCAAATAACGATACGTTAGCGAGCCGCCTTAAAGAAGCGGGAGACGCGACGGGTGAAAAGCTATGGCGCCTGCCTTTAGATGCATCTTATGACAAGGATATTGACTCGGGTGTTGCGGATGTTAAAAATCTTGGGTCCGGCCGTGGGGCAGGCAGCATTACCGCTGCTCAATTTCTACAGCGCTTTGTCAATGATGTGCCGTGGGCGCATCTGGATATCGCCGGAACCGCCTGGGATAAAAAAGGCCGTCCCTTAAGCGTCAAGGGAGCGACAGCTTTTGGCGTCAGGCTGCTTAATCAATGGATCCAAACTCACTATGAGTAATACAAAAGCGGAAGTGTCCCTTTATCATCTCATGACGCATCCTTTAGAAAAAGTTCTGCCGAAGATATTAGAAAAAGTTTATGGCGGGGGTTTGCGCGCCCTCGTCATAACGGATACGGCAGACCATATGCAAGCGTTAAACGCTTCTCTGTGGACCTACTCCTCCAGCGCATTTTTGCCCCATGGTATGGATGGAAACAAAATGGATGATCCGGCCGATAATCCCATCTGGATTTCCGTAGAGCCTCATAATAAAAATAATGCCACTGTTCTGGTATTGACGGGCGGACAATATATCAATGATTTATCAAACTATACCCGATGCGTCGATATTTTTGATGGGAATGATCCTTGCGCATTCGCTTCCGCCCAACAACGGCGCGATCACTATCAAAAAAACGGCCATCCTGTCGTTTACTGGAAGCAATCCCTGAATGGAAATTGGGATCAAGTTCCCGTAACGTGATGCTCTTCCAGCTTATTTCTTTCTTCAGCATCTTGCTTTCTGCCTGAAACATTTCCACAATAACTATATCGTTTATTCATCTGGGCAAACCGAAATGAAATATTTTTTGTCTTTTTCTTTGGCCGTCTATCTTGGTTGCGTCCCATCATGGGGGGAACCCGCAAACCCCAAAGCTTACCTGCAAATGATTTATGAAAATAAAGGGGGGTACACGATTCCTCCTGAAGAAATAAGCGCAGTCCTTAAAGGGGGAGGGCATCCTCAATATGGGGAAATTCCTTATGATAGCGCGGCCCATATATTGGATGACTTAAACTTGTCAAGGCAAGATGTTTTTTATGATTTAGGATCAGGTGTTGGCAAACTGGTTTTACAAGCATACTTAACAACTCCCGTCAGACGGAGCGTTGGTATTGAGCTGTCTGCAACCCGCTGGAATATTGCCGAATCCTGCCGCAAGCAAGCCGTAGCGGACGACCATATCATAAGCGGCCGTGACCTCGCCTTTCTTAACCAAAATATCCTGACAACAAATCTGCCAGACGCAACCATTTGTTTTATATCTGGCATTACCTTTCCTCCCTCCTTAATTCAGTCCTTGATGGATCGCTTAAGTAGCTTGGACCGTGAATTAAAAGTCATTAGTGTGCTTCCCTTGCCAGCGCATAAACAATTCATGCTCATTAAAACTTATACTCTTCCCATGTCCTGGGCGCCAGAAGGGGTAGAAGTTTGCTTATATCATGTTACTCCTGCCTTGCAACCTGATGCTTCAGCCAAGTCATATAAATACAAAACAACGAGAAAAAAGAAAAATACGGTAAAAATCGGAGTAAAGAGTTCATGATTCTTCTGTTCTCATGGGTATCATATTCCTTAATAGACAAGGAGATGATTCGTAAGCGATGCTATACTCATGAATATCGCATGACATAAAGCTGTTGCTAAAATGACGCTTTTGTTATTCGAATAGCAAATACCTTCCTCTGGGAGATATCCTGAATCGGCGTTGTTTGCTAAGGTGAATACGCTAGGGATTGATTCTTCATATATATCAAACTCATGGATCTATTTTGCAATGTTTCCCGTTCCCATAAACTTTATAAATTTTCTGATAAGAAGCTTATCTTTTATCCTGCTCATCCTAGGGTCAATGCCATGCCTCGCAGAGCAAAAACCCGACGTAAAAGTTGTTGAAGTTGAGAAGGCTATTCTAGCGAACATTACCCAAACAGTTCGATTGATTGGAACAATTCAAGCCAAAAGATCAACAGTTCTGATTGCTAAAACGATTGGGACTTTGGATCACGTGGCCTTCGCGGGGCAAAAAATTTCCAGGGGTGGTTTAATTGCGAAGTTAGAAAATGTTGATCTCGAAGAAACCTGCCAGCTGTCCGCAAATGCTGAGAAAGTGGCTAAAGAACAATACGAGCATATTGTCCAGCTAGAAAAGACGCATCTTGCCAAAAGATATGATGTGGGAGATCGTAGAAATCAATGGATTGAAGCTCAAAAATCTCTGGCCGCTGCAAAGATTGAGCTTGATAAAACGCGCTTTATAGCCCCTTTTGACGGCATTGTCGGCGTATTTAAGATGCGGGAAGGTATTCAAGTTCAAGTTGGCGACCCGATTGTCACCTTTTATGACCCGTCAGAGCTGATCATCGAATTTGAAATCCCAACGCCTGTTTTGCAAAAAATTTACGCAGATGCAAACCAGAATCCGGATAAAGATCACATTGCGGTCATTGATGGAAAAATGATGAAGGTCTCTCATATTCAAAGAATGATTGATCCTGATACCCATATGTCACCCGCTTATATTGATTTCCCATGTAGCAACTGCATGATCGGTTCTAATATCATGATTGATTTTGTTGTTGTTGAGCGAAAAGGCGTGTTTGTGGTTCCCTTTGAGGCCACTTTTTTACGGGATGGCAAAATGTATGTTTACCTCGTCAAGAATAATAAAGCCAGCTTATGCCCCGTGACTCTTGGGGTTCGAGAAAAAGAACGTGTCGAGGTCACGTCTGGTCTCTCTGTGGGCGACGTTGTTATTAGTCGGGCGCCAGCCCGTCTTTGGCCTGATGTGGATGTTAAAGTTTTTGAGCCATCTGTTGTAGAAAAGAAGCCTCTCTCTTCATGAATTTTACTTCATACTTCATCAAACATCCTGTCATTGCCATCATTTTAAATGCGATGATGGTTGTCGTTGGCATTTTGTGTTTGACCAACATTTCTGTTCGTGAATATCCAGAAATTAAACTTCCCAGCTTTCTCGTCATTGCTCACTATCCTAATGCTAGTGCGGAGCTTGTAGAATCAGCGGTTACCAATATTCTGGAAGATCAATTGGCGGGCGTTGAGGGAGTTGAATCGATCTCCTCTCAATCCAAGCCAGGGAACTGCACCATTGATCTGATTTTTACGGAAGGAACATCTGTTGATCGGGCCCTCATTGGCGTTCGGGATGCCATCGGATTAGCGCAACCCAATCTGCCCAAGGATATGCCAGAACCGGTTGTCCAGCAAAAAACGAAATCCGATGGCCCTCCTTTTATGGCGGTTTCACTCTCTTCAAAAAGTTTAAGTTTTGGGTCGTTAACTCATTATGCAAATCTCAACTTTAAAAATGCGTTTCGAAGTTTGAAGGGCGTGGCCTCTACTGAAATATGGGGGCAGCCATATACCATGACAGTGGCGCTTGATCCCTTGAAATTATACGCCTTTGGGATCAATGCGGATGATGTATTTACGGCATTGAAAGAAAACAATGTATCTTGGCCGGTTGGAAATTTTCGGAATGAAGTGCCAACTACTCTGGATTTGAGTCTTTCCTCCCGAGAGGACTTTGAAGATTTGTTGATCAAAGAGAGCAATGGTAAACCCATTTTCTTAAAATCCATTGCAGGTATACAGCTGACAACAGATAACACGAAAACGCGGACAAGAATTAATGGGCGCCCTGGACTTATTGTTGGTATTTCTCGAACAAATGATGCGAATCCTCTCGAGGTTTCTAAACTTGTGCATGACCAAGTTACCTATTTGAAAGAGATATTGCCTAAGGGGATGGACATAGAGGTTGTCCTGGATCAAGCGGATTTTATCCGTACCTCCTTAAATAATATTCAACATTCCATTATTGAAGCTATCCTCCTTGTATTGATTATCGTCTTCTTATTCTTACGTAATGTTCGGGCAACGCTCATTCCCCTCATCACGATTCCCATTTCCCTGGTCGGGGCTATCATGCTTCTAAAAATGTTTGGTTACTCAATTAACACAATGACCTTACTGGCGATGGTTTTGGCCATTGGTCTTGTGGTGGATGATGCCATTGTGATTCTTGAAAATATCGCTCGCCATCTTGAAAAGGGATTATCTCCTTTACAAGCGGCAATCCAGGGCAGTCGGGAAATTGGTTTTGCTATTGTGGCGATGACGCTGACGTTAGCCAGCGTTTATGCTCCCATCGCGTTCATTCAAGGGGCTATTGGACAATTGCTCATTGAATTTGCCGTTGCTTTAGCAGGGAGCGTGGTAATCTCTGGAATTGTGGCCTTGACGCTTTCCCCTCTAATGTGTAGCAGGATATTAACGCATAAAGAAAAAAGACTTTTGCCAAAAATTGATGTTTATCTTGCAAAACTGGAGTCATGTTACGTAAAAGTTTTAAATCAATCCTTGAACCATCCCAGGGTCATTCTTTCGAGCGCAGCAGGAACGTTGCTCATTGTGGCTTTTTTGTTTTCTCATCTGCCTAGTGAAATTGTTCCCAAAGAAGACCGGAATCTGATGGGAGTTTATCTGCCGCGCATTTCCGGAAAAGATATCAATGCCCTTGAACCTTTCGCTGGCCAGGTTGAAGATAAGCTAAAAAACATGCCAGAACTAAAGGGATATTTGACTTTTGTGGGAGAGTGGGGCGCTAATATCTGTGCTTCTCTCAAAAACCAAGAGGATAGAAAGCTTTCTGCGGCAAGCCTTGTTGACTATATTCGTCCCCAAATGCAGTCTCTCCCTTCTGTGGAGGCTTATCCATGGAGTTGGGATTCCGGTTTGCCTGGCCTTGATGATGCTTTGAGTGGCTCTGAATTAACGTTGTCCGTTTCGACCATTGGGAGTTATCGAGATCTCTTTGCTCAAGTCGAGAAGGCTCGAAAAACCATTGAGGATGCAAAGGTATTTGAGTCTGTTCGTCAAAACCTTCAGCTTGATACGCCTGGATATTCCATCATATTAGATCACAATGCAGTTTCCAGTCTCGGGTTGTCTTCATTTCAAATTTCCAAAATGATTGAGGTTTTTTTCAGTGGGGAGCAATCCCTCTATTTTCAGAAAGAAGGCGTCCGCTATCAAATTACCTTGGAGGGGGGTTCAAGACCATGGGCGTTGAATGAGTTGTATCTGACAAATGCGAAAGGAAAAAGAATTTCTCTGGGAACAGTTGCAGAGCTGCGATCTTCAGCAGTTCCCAAAGGATTGACTCACTACAATCAAATGCGATCTGTTTCCCTATCGGCTACCCTCAAGCCCGACCAGAAAATAAAGGCTGCGATGCCTCAATTTTGGGAACTTGCTGCCAAATCGTTATCGCCTGATCTTAAGAAGGAATGGACAGGGGCAGCCAAAATGTATACAAAATCATCCATGGCTATGTTTTTCTTGTTTGGAATGGCGCTCATCTTTATCTATGCGATTTTAGCCGTTCAATTTGAGAATTTCCTCGATCCCTTCATCATCATGTTGACAGTGCCTTTGGGGTGTTTTGGCGCTCTCTTGACAACATGGGTATTTGGACAATCTCTCAACGTTTATACCCAAATTGGAATGGTCACGTTGATTGGTTTGATCACCAAGCATGGGATTCTGATCGTGGAATTCGCCAACCAGCTTATTGCTTCAGGCAAAACTGTTGAGGAGGCGATTCGTGAAGCTGCCACTTTACGCTTGCGTCCCATCTTGATGACAACAGGAGCCATGATCTTTGGCGCATTACCGCTGATCTTATCTTCAGGTGCGGGCATAGAAGCCCGCCGTTCCATCGGTTTTGTTCTTGTAGGGGGACTGGCTTGTGGAACCTGCTTTACATTGCTTATTCTCCCAAAGCTGTTTCATATGCTTAAACACGGTGATCGCAAAAGCTTCAAAAGACTGGTTGAGCTTCTTATCCAACAATGCAACGGGAACGCCTGGATGAAATTGATGATGAAAGGTGGAGAAAAAAGAAAATGACAATTATTATTTTTTCGCATTGTTAGGTTGGGATGATGATACGCCGGTTCCGGATTCAGCTTGGGATGTAATCGCTCAGGTTCGGAACCATGTTAGACTTCTTTGGAAACCGTCGTCTTTTGATCCATGGCGTCGTCAAAAATTTGTTCGTGATCCTCATGTACTCTTATGTACACTCCGGTCACTCATAAATTTTTTCCTAGCCCTGAACCAAAATTCTTGGTTTCGAAAGAAGTCTGTTTTTGATTTTATAAGCAAAGAACACAAGTTTTTGCGGCAGAACCAAAAAAACAAATATACGCCATAGGGCATAAAATAATTTTCTTAAAGCAAATACTTTCCTCTTTATTCTTTTCCTTAAAAACCGATATGATCCTTGATAAGAGAGCGAATAGAGGCTATGTGCGAAAAAATGATTCAACCTGTACGCGGCACCCATGATTTAAAAGGCGACGATTATCGCAAACACCAATGGATCCGGGACGTTGCATATTCAAGCGCCCAAAAATACGGGTATGAGCCAATTGCGACGCCGATTGTTGAATATACATCTGTCTTTCAAAAAACTCTGGGAGAAACATCAGATGTTGTTGGCAAAGAGATGTATACGTTTGACGACCGGGGAGGAGAGAGCCTCACCATACGCCCGGAAGGAACCGCCGGGGTTGTCCGCGCCATGATTTCCAATGGCCTGACCCAATCCCTCCCCTTAAAATGGATCTATGATGGCCCCATGATGCGTTATGAGCGCCCTCAAAAGGGCCGTACACGGCAGTTTCATCAAATAGGGGTAGAGTGCCTGGGCATTGCCGATCCCCTGGTCGATGTTGAAACAA
>JACCDN010214131.1_pt1 | contig 16988 bp, 16 predicted proteins | sample 7441691 | NCBI WGS metagenome assembly JACCDN01 (sample SAMN15323439, study PRJNA562643) | freshwater metagenome | isolation source: river surface water | place: USA:Blue River Watershed | collected 2017-08-16
CGTGGTGGAACACTTCTTTGTTACAACTACTCACCACTGGTTGTTGTTCTTCACCGATAAGGGCCGCGTCTACCGCGCCAAGGCTTACGAAGTTCAAGAAGCCGGCCGTGATGCAAAGGGCCAGCACGTTGCAAACTTGCTTGCCATGCAACCGGATGAAAAGGTTGCCGCGGTTCTGGATATCGTTGACTACCAGGCAGCTCCTTATCTGGTACTTGCAACCAAGTCAGGACTTGTAAAGAAGACCGCACTTGATGCATACGACACCGCGCGCACCGGAGGCATCATCGCCATCAAGCTTCGCGATGGCGATGAAGTAGTTTCTGCGGTTCTTGCATCTGAAGCCGATGACCTACTACTTGTTTCACACAAGGGCATGTCAATTCGATTCAGCAACAGTGATGAATCCCTCCGTCCAATGGGTCGCGATACCTCTGGAAACATCGGTATGAATTTCCGTAAGGATGACTACCTGCTAAGCGCGAGTGTGATTAACGATGTTGAAGATTCGTTTGTGTTTGTGGTGACCGAGGGTGGTTATGCAAAGCGCACAGAAGTTTCGCAATACCGACCACAAAACCGCGGTGGCCTTGGAATCAAGGTAGCCAAGCTCGAGGAGAAGCGCGGCGATGTTGTGGGTGCCATTATTGTTGCCGAAGACGACGAAGTTCTTGTAGTTTTGGCCAGCGGTAAAGTTGTGAGATCTGCAGTAAGTGGTGTGCCGGCTAAGGGCCGCGACACCATGGGTGTGGTCTTTGCTCGCTTCGCCGAAGACGACAGCGTGATTGGACTAGCCAAGAACACCGAGAGAAACCTAGAATCAACAGAAACCATTGCTGAGGAAACCCCAGCTGAAGGAGAAGCAGAATGAGTCTTTTTGCCCGTGCACGCAAGAACATTCCACCGGTAAAGCAGGTAAAACTAAAGCTGGTTCACATTGACTTCTGGTCTGCAGTGAAGACCGGGCTTTTAGTAACCACTGCAACCGGCATCGCGACTATCGTTGCGTTCTTCCTGATCTGGTTGCTAGTTTCACAGACCGGCCTATTCGGCTCGCTTTCAACTCTGGTTAATAGCGTGATTGGTGGCGGCGCAGGCTCAACTCAGAACGGCGTTGACGTAGCTCAGACCCTGAGCCTGCCTCGCGTAATGTCTTTTGCCTTCACTGTTTCACTCTTCAACCTAGTTTTGGGCACCGCCCTAGTTGGCATCAGCGCACTGATCTTCAATGTGATTGGTCGCCTAACCGGTGGTATCTCAATCGGGTTCACCAACAACTAGAAGTAGAGAACAAATTAATGCACAATAGCGCTTTGCGAATTGGCGGTAAGTTTCTAGAAAACTACTGGCACGAAAAAATGAGCACAATCCTTGAGATTGGTTCATACGATGTAAATGGTTCTTTACGGGTGAAGCAACCAGAGGGGTCCAGTTGGGTTGGGGTCGACATCGAAGCAGGCCCGGGCGTAGACCAAGTCGTTGAGCTTGGGAAGCCACTGCCATTCCCGGAAAATTCATTTGACATAATAATTGCCACTTCGGTTTTTGAGCATGACCCAAGTTTCTGGAAAACCTTGTCCGACATGGCGAGGTTGGTAAAGGAAAACGGACACATCTTCATTACAGCGCCCTCAAATGGAATGGTTCACAGATTTCCACTTGATTGCTTCAGATTCTATCCGGACGCCAGTATGTCGTTTTTAAATATAATTTGCGACGTAAAGCCTGGGGCTAACCTGGCGGAAAGCTTTATTGGAGACCAAGACCACGAAGGGGTTTGGAACGATTTCGTGGCCATTTTTTCTATGAAGGCATCCATCGAGCCCAAGGAACTTGTTTCAAATTCCGAAAACCATACAAACCGCTGGTCACAGGGGAAATTCCATGAAGATACATTTGTGGAATTACCTGAGGACAGACGAAATGCAGAATTGCTTCAACTTGACAACATACGTCTAGCCGCGGAACTCGAGGCCATGAGGCAAAGTAAATCATGGAAAATCACAGCCCCTCTTCGACGACTAGCTAGATTGTAGGTTGATTCAATGAACCATTTCGTGTAAAGTCAGAAAGGTTCTACGGGCCTATAGCTCAGGTGGTTAGAGCGCTTCACTGATAATGAAGAGGTCGGAGGTTCAAGTCCTCCTAGGCCCACCAGGAAGCCTTTCTCAACTGAGACTAGGATTCCAAACGTAGTAGTACAGCAACAAAGTGCACCAAGACCCGGGGATTTAGCTCAGTTGGTAGAGCACCTGCTTTGCAAGCAGGGGGTCAGGGGTTCGACCCCCCTAATCTCCACAACGGCCCCCTAATCTTCAGGGGGCAAAAGTGTTTGGGGAGCACGACATGCGTACGGCAAACAAAAAAATCCTAATTCTGTTTATTCTCACGTGCTTGTGGATTAGCAGGAGACTTGATCAGGTCTTAAGCGCCCAAATCTGGAATGAAGAGGGGTGGATTCTTAGGCAAAGCCTAAACGAAGGCATATTGCAAGGAATTTTTTACCCAATTGCCGGATATTGGATGATTCCAACGACGTTCATTATTTCTCTAACTGCCCAATTGTCTTTGACTTTTGCCCCTTATGTTTTTTCTGCATTTTCGGTTCTAAATTTCTTGCTCTTTGCAACGGTTTGGCTCTCAGACCGGTCTAGCTTAAAACTTTGGAATCGCGTGCTTGTCGTCGCACTCATTGTCGCTATTCCAAGCAATTCTGAAGCTTTTGGTGTTGCACTCTACTCTTTTTGGTGGCTTCAAATTATTTCAATTCCCACTTTGTTTTGGCGAGAAACCCTAGATCAAAGAAACTCATGGGCCAAACCTGCACTACTAATCCTGGCGTCCATAAGCGGACCTGCAGGAGCAATTTTTTCACTCGGTATAGCACTTAATGGTTTTGTGCGTCGAGAGCAGCACAGGAAGTTCAATGTCATTGCGACAGGGGCAGCTGTATGTGTTCAATTTGTGACAATAATATTGACTCAACGTTCAGATGGTTTTAGTTTGCAAATGTCACATATTGGCTATGCCGTTTCCAAAATATTTGGCGCATATTTTCTTGGTTTATGGGGGTTGCCAGAATTCGTGCTCATAATATTTGGCTTTATAGTTTCCGTTGCTTCAATAATTCTTTCCTTAAGGTTTGTCATTCAAAATGGAATTAGAAAATCCATATTGTCTGGCCCCCTAATTACAGTGTTTTTCATATTTCTTGCAGCGTTATCGTCAGCAATTGTTGGCGGTCCTGGCATAAATCAAATAAATGTAGGCCCAAGGTACTTCTTCATCCCATTTACCCTGATCGCCATTATGTTGGCCTATTCACTTGGGACATCGAGCGGCAAATGGCGCGCATACCTTAGCCTTTTAGTAATTGCAGTAACTATCCCCACGGTCAGCGTATGGAATAGAGGCCACGAAGACTTGAAGTGGCAACAACAAATTCAAAATTGCGAGAAGATTGAGCCTGGCAAAGATTTAGAAATAGCCGTTCAGTACGCGGGAGACAAAGAGGACCCGTGGCTGATTCCCTGGAATTCAAATTACTGTGGTCGTTAGATACCCCGAGGAAGGGAAGTCTAAGAGAGATAAACCAGGAAGCGCGCATATCTTGGCCCCGGTTCAAGCAGCTTTTCAAAATGCTTTTTCTAGTAGCCTCTAGAAAGGGAGGAATCTAGGGAATGACCGAAAAATTTAGCAATAAAGTCGTTGTCGTGGGCGGCGCAGGTCACGTTGGCCTCCCTCTGTCAATCATGTTCGCAAGCAGAGGTATCACAACATCAATTTATGACATAAGCACGGATGCAGTTAATAAAGTAAATGATGGCCAACTTCCATTTCTTGAGCCCGGTGCAACAGAGTTACTTCAAAAGGCACTGGCCCAGGGAACACTGAGCGCAAGCACCAATCCCGAAATTATTTCAAAAGCCGAAACTGTCATTGTTGTAATAGGCACACCTGTTGACGAGCACTTGAATCCTGACCCAAACACCTTGACAAAAGCAATCGCCGGGTTCTCACATCACCTGCGCGAAGGCCAACTAATGGTTCTACGAAGCACGATTTATCCAGGCGTAACAAGGGCCGTTCATAAGTATCTTGGCACGCTAGCACTTGAAATTGACCTTGCATTTTGCCCTGAAAGAATAGCCGAACACCATGCTGTAGAGGAACTAGTTTCGCTTCCTCAGATTGTCTCCGGAACTAGCCAGAGCGCTGAGGAAAGGGCTGGAATTCTTTTCAAAAACCTAACTGAAAAAATTGTCGTTGTAAGTCCAGAAGAAGCCGAACTTGCGAAGCTCTTTACGAACACTTGGCGATATGTGAAATTCGCACTTGCAAATCAGTTTTTTATGTTTGCAAATGATCGCGGACTTGATTACGAACGCATTAGGTACGCAATTTCAATGGATTATCCGAGGGCAAAGGATATTCCAAGTGCGGGATTCGCTGCGGGTCCCTGCTTGTTCAAAGACACGATGCAACTTTCGGCATTCTCAGACAACAAATTTGCCCTTGGGCACTCTGCCATGCTCATAAATGAGGGGCTACCCCTCTACGTGGTGAGCAAGCTAGAAGAAAAGTACTCAAATCTTGAAAATATGACCGTAGGAATTCTAGGAATGTCATTCAAAGGCGGCTCAGACGACATTCGTTCGAGTCTTTCCTATAAGTTGAAGAAAATTTTGGAATTCAAAGCTGGACTTGTGCTTTGCTCAGACCCCTTTGTACAAAAAGAAACAGACAGCTCGCTGGTTAGCGAAGAAATCCTGCTTTCAAAAAGCGATCTTGTAATTATTGCGACACCTCACGATCAGTATCGAAAACTACAAATCCCCTCCCCTGTAATTGACATCTGGGGATTTCTGGGCAAGGGCGCAGCCATTTGAATGAGCCGATGATTTCTGTAATTATTCCTGCCTATAACGAGGGGGAGGACGTCATACCTGGACTTCAATCAATTCACGAATCAATCGAAGTAGCTCACGAGATCCTAGTTATAGTTGACAGCTTCGAGGACACAACCAGACTGCCCGTGGAAACATTGAGTCAAACTATCAGTGAAATAAAGTGCTTAGTCAGCACATTTGAGCCAGGGCCAGCAAATGCAATTCGCTTTGGTTTTTCAAAAGCAAATTCCGATGTTTTCGTCGTTTCCATGGCGGATGGATGCGATGATCCTCGGCAGATCGAAGAATTGGCAAGACTAATCAATAGAGGTGTATCAGTTGCCTCTGCCTCAAGGTATATGCCCGGAGGGCAACAAGTAGGAGGTCCACGGTTTAAGGGCCTGTTATCCAGACTCGCAGGGAAGGTTCTTTATTTCTTTGCTGGCGTCGGCACCAGAGACGCAACTAATTCATTTAAGGCATATAGCCGGGAATTCTTGGAGCTCGCTAAACCCGAAAGCAGAAACGGTTTTGAGCTGGGCTTAGAATTAACAGTGAAGGCTAGAAGACTGAGGAAACCTATTGCCGAAATTCCAACGACTTGGATTGACAGGTCCTTTGGACAATCAAATTTCAAAATTTGGAAATGGTTACCTTTTTACCTCCATTGGTTTGTTTATGCCTTTGGACCAAAACTAAATCGAATCAAGGGACAGAATGACTAAGGTCTTACTCACAGGATCAAGTGGATTCATAGGCGGCTACATTGTGGAGGAGTTACTTCGCAGAGGCTATGACGTGGTCGGAGTAGACAATTTCTCTAAATACGGTCGAGTCGAAAAGAGTTATGACTCACATCCAAAATTTAAGTTCATTGAAGGTGATGTGACAGAACCGGGGTTGCTCGAGGAAGCCCTAAAGGATTGCGATCACTTTATTGCAGGAGCAGCACTTATCGGGGGAATTTCATATTTTCATACGTATGCCTATGACCTACTTGCAAAGAATGAGCGAATCACGGCCTCATCAGTGGATGCAGCAATTCAAGCTCACAAAACTGGGAAGTTAAAAAAAGTAACCTACATGAGTTCATCCATGGTCTTTGAGTCCACTGATAGGTGGCCAAGTCGAGAGGGGGATGAGCGACTAATCCCGCCTCCTCTTTCTTCATATGGATTTCAGAAACTTGCTGTTGAATACTTTGCCCGAGCGGCTTGGGATCAGTACCGACTTCCGTACACAATTGTGAGACCTTTCAACTGCGTTGGAATTGGCGAGTCCAGAGCCCTTGGAGACACTGAAATTGCATCTGGAAACGTGAAGTTAGCAATGAGCCACGTTGTTCCAGATCTCGTTCAAAAAATACTTAAGGGCCAAAACCCACTACACATTCTTGGAGACGGAAATCAGGTTCGCCATTACACGTACGGTGGAGATTTGGCCCGAGGAATCGTGGACACACTGGAGAACGACAGTGCTTTAAACAATGACTTTAATCTGTCTACGGCGACGGGCCACACCGTTCGCGAGCTTGCAGAGGCTATCCATTCAAAAATTAACGGAAATTCCAGAGAGCTAACCTTCATTTTTGAGGAGGCCTTTGAGCACGATGTGCAGAAACGAGTACCAGAAGTTAGTAAAGCTGAAAAATTACTCGGTTTCAGGGCAGATACTAAACTCGATGAAATGCTAGATGAGGTAATTCCTTGGATCGAAGCCGCGATGAAAAAGGGCGCAATTTAGCTAGCAATGAAAAAACTAGATGCGTTTGTGACCAAAATACTTGAATCTAGGTTTGCAACATCTCTTCTAATAATCGGAGCTGTAGTAGTCAGGCTTCCAAAGTTGTTATCAGGGTTGAACGAAGAATATGCCTTTAGACAGACACAGACTGCTTTGGTTGCGCGTGACTATGAAATTAACGGAATAGATCTGTTTAGGTCGGTACTCCCTGTATTTGGCAAAGAAGCAGAAGTCCCATTTGAGTTTCCTCTCTTTCAGGCTCTGGTTGCTGCACTTTCACCCACAGAAAGTTATTTAGAATTCACTGGCAGAAGCCTGTCACTAATTTTCTTTATAGCGACAGGCGTAATACTCGCGTTCCTAATGAAGCGAATATTCAATCAGATGTCTTCCGTTTTGTTTCTAGCTTGGTACCTATTTAGTCCATTTAGTTTGGAATGGGGCTCAGCATTTCTAATTGAAAATCTTGCTGTATTTCTTGGCGCATCAAGTGCCTGCTTATTTTACTTGGCACAAATAAAGAATAGCCAACTGATGATATGGGCTTCAATTCTTATGGCGGGATCTTTTCTTGTAAAGTCCACAACTGCTCCAACGTACTGTCTCCTTGCGCTCGGACTAGTAATTCTTGGAGGTAGCTGGCCAACTAGTTGGAGACAGGCCGGTGTTTTTCTTGCGAAGTTGATTTCACTAGCCGGGCCAGGTTTAACGCTGGCCTTCCTATGGACCAGACTTTCAGATCAAATAAAAGCCCAGTCACCTTTTACGGAAAAACTTACTAGCGGCTCATTAATGTCTTGGAATTTTGGCACCATTGATCAGCGAACTGAACTTGAAACATATCTGGTGATACTGAACAGGATTCTCCAAGAAATATTAGGCCCAGCTGGCTTCATTTTGATCATTTGGAGCCTAGGAATATCAATCAAATTAAGACGTAAAGAGGTTTCAGTATTTATTGGAACGGCAATGGCGAGCCCCCTTATTTTCTTGAATCTGTACTTCGTGCATTCCTATTATTTGTCGGCAATTTATCCGGTTCTTATTGCGGCGGCAACCGGTTCAGTTTCGGTAGTCATGGGATTTCTACGCAAACCTAAAACAGTAGCCTGGGTAGCCGGAAGCTTGATTCTCGTTCAAATCGCGAGCTACCCTTTTATGCCCCTCGCACGAAACGATGTCCGATTATTGACCGCGAATAATCAATCGCCGGAAGTATCCAGGGTTATTGAAGAAAACACTACGGAAGCGGACAACCTAATTCTAATCAAGTGCGACTGGGACCCAACATATCTTTACTATGCAAAAAGGGCAGGACTTATGTTGCCCGAATGGATGTTTTCTGGCGGGCCAGCAGACATGGCACAAGCGATAAGTATTTATGCCCCGAACGCAACTAAGTTGATTTTTTGTGTCAAAGTAGACGACCCTCATGAGTATGTACCTGATAATTTTAATCTTCAGAGAGTTGCAGGAGGCGAATACGCCATCTATAGCATCACAAAAACAAACGAAAGTTAGAGTTTGAAGCAGCACAAAAAAGTTTTGCTTATCCTGGCCCACTCGGTTTCGGCTTGGAATGAAGATTGAAATACCTAAGGATTTGTCAAAGAGTGATAAAGCAATTCCGAATGCTCGTAAAAGAGAGACTCCATCAGGTATTTCTTTACAAGCCAAGAATTAGTGATTTATTTAATGCAAAATACCTGGCGTCAGAAATCGATAGCAAATTTACGTTTGGGCACGACAAAGCAACCATTTTTGAAATTTTATTCTTTCTTGGATCCTGGAGAGCTGGGATACATCGTCGTAAGCCTCTACCTGGCTTCAACCCAGATGTCTATAGAAGACACCAAGGACTAAAAGTAAATTTAGACCCAACAATTCACTATCTAAAATCTGGCCGACCGGACGGACCTTGGAATACGACAATTATTGGTCATGGGCAAAGTAAGGCGTTGGCAATAGAGGGGTATCCCAAGACGGCCCTTCATGTACATGTTTTTTACCCGGATCTTTTGGAAGACATGCTTTTAAGATTAAGTCACAATAAATCGCGCCCGAAAATATTTCTGACCCACCCCCAAATTGTTTCGATTGAAAGAATCCAAAGCATTCTCGAGCGTTACAACATGGAGGCTAGAGTGATAACTTTGGATGAAAACAAGGGCAGAGACATTGGGCCATTTTTTTCAGAGCTACCTCCGGAATTTTTTACAGATTTTGATGTGGTCGGCCATATTCACACCAAAAAATCAGCAGAAATTCAAAACGGTTCCGTTGGAGCAAGTTGGTATAACTTCGCAATGATCAATATGATTGGTGAACCGGAGGGTGTCAAAATGTTTGATGAGATTCTTCATGCGTTTAGACGGGACGAAAAACTCGGGATAGTTTTTCCAGATGACCCAAACCTTATGGGGTGGGGTGAGAATTATGAACATGCCCGTAAACTTTTGCCAAACGAACTTTTGCCAAACGAAGAGGACGTATTTGAATTTCCCGTGGGTTCGTTTTTTGTCGCTAGACCAGCCGCGCTAAAAAAATTAGTGGAGCTTTCTTTGACATCGGTCGATTGGCCCGAGGAACCGTTGCCATATGACGGTTCAACACTCCATGCACTTGAACGACTTATTGGAATAGTGCCAAAACTAGACGGATTCAGCAAGAGTTTTGCCCACCAGAAGGGCTCAACGAGGTAGTGTCAGGTGAAGTCAAAGACTTTCCGGCAAGAAGGGCAGGGTTTTTCTTGAGTGACTTTAAGAATCGCGGCGTCTCGAAACTCTTAACCTCAAAATCAAAATTTCTTTCCAAATTAGCCCAGGCTGTTTTGGTTATCGGTCTTGGGGGAAGAAAATTCGATGCCGAGGCGTACTCCGCATGGAGAGGCGACTTAGTTTCCCAAGGCATTGACCCCAACATCCACGCAGCGTTATCAGGGATTAAGCAATTCTTCTTCGGCATGCGCGGCCAATTCGAATTCACCCTTGGCAAACCTCGGGACGAAAAGCTCGATTGGGTTTTAGTTGTGACCCATGATATGTCTCGGACCGGTGCACCAATACTTGCTCTGAATCTAGCCAAAGAACTCTCAAGCAAATTTAACGTAGTTACTTTGTCTCTTGGCAGAGGAACCCTACACAACAATTTCCGAGATACTTCAAGTGTGCTCGCGGAGGATTATGGAAACCGGCTCGCAAACAAGATGTTTAAGAGGCGAATCCGGAATTTGTGCGAGCGATACAATTTTGCCTTCGCATTCATCAATTCCGTGGAGTCTGTTTATGCAGTTGAAGCCCTCGCGGAGCATGGAGTTGAATCGACTGCTCTGATTCATGAGTATGCATCTTATTCTCGGAGTGATGAGGATACATTTCGAGGATTGAACTGCGCTAAAGTTATTATCTTCTCCTCCCAGCTAACGAAGGAGTCCTTTCTATCAGTTTTAGACCAAAATTCCGAGCAATTATTAGAAGTTCTACATCAAGGCCATTGCGAAATACCTCAAACTTCAAATAAACATAATGAAGTAGATCGAAAATTTCGGAATGCGGTCGATGCTTATTTTGAAACAAGAAACTCGGAAGTTCCCCTACGAGTGCTGGGAGCAGGGTATGTCCAGTTCCGGAAAGGCGTAGATCTTTTTATTGCACTTGCTGCCCAGACCGTTCTAAAGCCTGGGCTTGAAGGTGCCAAGTTTCTCTGGGTTGGAGACGGATTCAACAAGAAAAGTGTTGAATACGGTTCATACTTGCAGGATCAGATAGAGCGTTCGAATTTATCAAGCAATGTGAGCCTTGTGAAAAGTAGTGAGGATTTTGAGTACGCACTAGCGAACTGTGATGTTTTCGCACTGACTTCGAGGCTAGATCCCTTCCCAAATGTAGTTATTGATTCCCTAAAGGCGGGCAAACCTGTTTTTTCCTTCCAAGATTGCTCGGGTTTTCCTGAAATATTCGAAAAGAGCAGTTCGCTCCGTGGGTTAATCTCGCCATATCTACGGGTAGATGTAATGGCTGACCAATTGGAGAGGTTCGCACATAATTTAAACGAGGGTAGTCGCTCTACATACACGCAGGACATAGGGGATCTATTTAGGAAAGAATTCTCATTCGAAGGCTATGTTAGACAACTAGTGTCTATCACCCAGAAAATGGTAAAAAATTAAACAAATATCTGAATCTCGTATTTGTCTGCTCGGAGCAAGTGGATTCATTGGTCGGAATCTAAGCAAGGACCTTGTGGCTGCAGTCGGAAATCTAAGCTCATTTAGTTCTTCCAATAAACCAGCAGGCTTTCCAAGCACGGCCGAAAATTGGGTCCGAGGCGATTTTAAAGTAAAAAGCGACTTGCAGTTAGCACTTGCAGGATGCGATAGAGTCATCCACTTAGTTAGTACAAGTACTCCTGGATCAAGTGACGCAAATCGCATCGCGGACTTAAGTGAGAATCTTCTATCGACCATTCAGTTGCTTGACCTTTGTGTTGAGCAAAAAGTTGAACAGATAATTTTCATGTCTTCGGGGGGAAGCATATACGGCAACAGTTCAATGGTCCCCACCCCTGAAAGTTCGGAAACAAATCCCACTTCATCGTATGGCGTGGTCAAGCTAGCAATAGAAAAGTATTTGCAAATCTACAAAGATCAACACGGGCTCGACTACCGAATTATCCGAGCCTCGAATCCATTTGGCCCTTATCAAACAGGAAAGAATAAGCAAGGACTCATTGGAGCGGTACTCCAAGCTGGCTTGAACAACCGAGAATTTGAAATATGGGGCGATGGATCACTCGTCAGGGACTTTATATTTGTCGAGGACTTAGTCAAGGGTGTGATGGCTGTCATGAGCTACCAAGGGGAAGAACGCATTTTCAACATGGGCAGCGGTGTTGGTTCAAGCGTTTTGCAAATAATCAACTTGTGTAAAGATGCGCTATACGCTCACGGATACGACTTGAAAGTCAGGTTTAAAGAGGCTCGGCCGTCAGATGTCAAGGCCAGCACCCTAGACATCTCGCTCGCACAAAAGGAACTGGGTTGGATGCCGCACACAGATCTTAAATCAGGAATTGAGAAAACACTTACTTGGATGGAACTAAACCTGAGCTGAGATCAGAACCGAGTCCTTGAATTTAAAATCAGGATGCTTTGCAAGGAACTTGAGAACTTCCTTGGTGGCTTTTACTGCACCACGAAGAGAAGTCATTCTAGAGCGAGTCCCATATCCTTTGTGCAGAACGCGTGCAGACGAGACAACAACATTCTTGAATCCAGCTAGCTTTGCACGGTAGCAGAAGTCAACGTCATTTAGACCAACTGCAAAATTTTCATCAAGCCCCCCTAGGCTCTCGAAAGTTTTCTTTCTTACGACAGCACACGAGAAAGAGATGGCAGAAACCTCGTGATCACTGGACAAAAGAGTAGATATTTCATCGTCTTGAAGGTCACTTTTTGAATAAAGCGATCCCGCAATGCCCTTAAATCCAAACGCCAGCCCGAATTCTTGGATTATTGATTGGCTCTCCAGGACTACAGGTCCAACAACTCCTGAGTTTGGTTCAGCGGCGCGACCTACAAGGAGCGGAAGAGTTTGTGAACTCAAAATGAGAGCGTCGTTGTTTAGAAAGCACAAAAAGTCACCAGAACTTTCCCGGGCCGCCAAATTGCATATGGCGGAAAAATTGAACGCACCTGGGAAGCGCATAACACGAATATCCTGTGACAGTAGTTCCGCAAAGTAGGAGTGCGTTTCGTTGTTTACCGAGCCGTTGTCCACAATTATGAGTTCGATAGAACTGAAATCGGCTTTCTCGCGAAGAGAGTCAACACAAGCTTTCAGGAGATTTACCTTGTCGCGAGTAGGAATGATGACAGAAAGCTTTGCATTTGGTGCTGCATGTTGCTGAGGCCAGTCAAGTCCCTCAATGTTGCAGGCAGGATTAAACTCGGGTCTGCCGTATGCGACTTTTGAGGCAACATACCTACATAACTGGGAAATCAGCATTCAACTCCTTTGCCGTCCTAGACTATCGAGTAATGAAAAAATCTTTACGCATAGCGGGCATGCTCGGTTGGCAGGATTTGCGCCAGGCTTATCGACGTTCAGCACTCGGGCCATTTTGGATAACAGCCGGCATGGTCGTACAAATTGCTACCATGGGAATCGTTTTTTCTTTAATCTTTAAGACTGATTACAAAGAATATTTCCCTTTCCTGGCAGTGAGCATAGTGCTTTGGAACTTAATGTCCACGACGCTGATTGAGAGCTGTCATTCGATAATTTCAGCGGATGCAATGATAAGACAGCTTGACCTATCCCCCCTTATCTATGTCTTTAGAAGCCTTTGGAAGAACATCCTGACTTTTCTGCATCACCTTGCCATTATTCCGGCCGTGCTCTTAGTTTCGCAGCGGCCAGTGGGGTTTGAAATCGTTCTAGAAATACCAGGCATGCTAATTGTTCTTTTGAACCTAGGTTGGATGGCCACGCTGCTCTCAGCGCTCAGCGCTAGATACAGAGACCTGCCACCAATAATCGTTTCGTTGATGACAATTCTCTTTTATGTGACACCGGTCATGTGGTACCCAACACTTCTGCCTGGAGGTACAGCACACGTGCTGCTGGGTCTAAACCCGTTCTATCACTTGGTGCAAATAGTTCGGCTGCCGATTCTGGGTCAGTTGCCGACTCTTGAGAACTGGACCCTTGCTTCGCTATCTGCAGTTGCGGGTGTCGGTATTACGAGTCTGATCTTTAGACGACTTAGACCAAAAATTGCTTACTGGGTTTAGTAAAGGAGACTGATGTCGAACATTGAATTACGTAACGCCAGTGTTGATTTTCCTATTTTCAATGCCAACGGTAGATCATTGACTTCGAGATTATTGCAGGTTGCAACGGGAGGGCTACTGGACTCCGACCCTCAGGGGCACGTGGTTGTTAAAGCACTTGACTCCTTATCTTTTCAAATTCATCCAGGTGAAAGAGTTGGCTTAGTCGGGCACAACGGGTCAGGTAAGTCGACTTTACTTAGAACGCTTGGACGAGTTTACATACCAAGCCAAGGCACTGCCAATATAGTCGGGCGCCTAAGCTCGTTAATCGATATTTCCTTAGGGATAAATCCAGAGGCTACCGGACGTGAGAACATCCACATACGGGCCTCGTTACTTGGATTGTCAAAGGCAGAAATTTCCGAAAAATTTGATGAAATTGTTGAGTTTTCTGAACTGGGAGACTTCATCGAAATGCCAGTCAGGACGTACTCATCAGGGATGCATCTGAGATTAGCATTTGCTGTCTCTACGGTAGTAAGCCCTGAAATTATTTTGATGGATGAGTGGCTTTCAGTTGGGGATGAAGCGTTTAGGCACAAGGCCGAATCGAGGCTTAGGGGATTGATCGATAAGAGCGAGATCCTCGTGATTGCCTCTCATTCGAAAGAACTCCTAAAAGATATTTGCTCTCGAGGGATTTGGCTGGAACACGGAAAAATCAAAATGGATGCTCCAATTGAGCAAGTTGTCGAGGCCTACTTCAAATAAAGTTTGGCGCTGTCCTATCTTTTTCACTTAGAACAAATTCGCTAATCCCAAATTCTTTCGAAATTTTTTCAAAATCAATGCCTAACCTAGGGTCTAGAGAATTGACTGTTTTATCAAAAGCTGGTTGAAACTCTGAACTGCATAAGTAGTTTGAAACGGTCCCATCTTCTAGAGCCATAAACGCGTGACCAATTCCCTCAGAAATCAAAAGCGAGCACCTATTTTCAGCACTCAAAATTCGGGCATCCCAAAGACCAAAAGTAGGCGAATCCTTTCTAAAGTCAACAACAACGTCCCACAATGCGCCTTTTGAACAAGAAACGTACTTAGCCTGTCCTTCAGGCCCTTCCGTCCAGTGGATACCTCTGATTACACCCTTGGCGGAGATGCTTTGGTTAACTTGTTTTACTTGGAAGTCCCGCCCAAGCTGCTCAGAGATCAGCGAGAGCTTGAAGACTTCATGGAATGTTCCACGGTCATCGGGCCAAACTTTAGGTGTGTGAAGCCAGACACCTTCAATTTTGAGTGGCGTGAATGTCATGGTTTCCTCTGGTAGTTTGACTGCATAAACAGGTTAGCCGAGCGGGAAAAGAAAATGCGAATTGCAGTGATTGGGTCGACGGGCATGTTTGGCTCTGACCTTTTGAGCTTGCTCAATACTAAAGGCATTGAAGGCAAGGGATTTGATCGCCGAAATCTTGATTTCGAGCAAAGCGCAGAATCCATAGCGGAAATCTTCAAGGAGTTTGATGCGGTTGTCAATGCCATTGCGTTTACCGCAGTAGACAAAGCTGAAACTCAAGTCTATGAGGCGAATACTGTAAATGGCATTTATGCAGGACTTTTGGCGCAGGCTTCCAAAACTGCGAGGTCAAGGTTTATTCACATTTCCACCGATTATGTTTTTGACGGCTCGTCTCTTGTTCCATACCGGGTTGATGCGCCGATAAACCCGCAGACAGCATATGGAAAATCCAAAGCGCTCGGCGAACAATTAGTTGCGGAATCTGGTGCAAACTATTCGATTCTCAGAACCGCTTGGCTTTACGGTGCACATGGAAGATGCTTTCCAAAAGTGATGGCCGAACTGCTCAGGAAAAACGGAAACGTTGGTGTAGTCAGCGATCAAATGGGCCAACCCACTTGGACCCGGGACCTTGCAGAGATTGTTTTGCAAGTTTTAAAACTGCCTGAAATGCCAAAGGTTGTTCATGCAACAGCGTCCGGCGAAACTTCATGGGCAGAATTCGCGAAGGAAGTTGCGCAATCGATTGAACTGAGTCCTGATTTAGTAAAAGAAATTTCAACCGCCGAGTTTCCGACGGCTGCAAAAAGACCCGCTTGGAGCGTGCTTGATAATTCAAGTGACGTCTTAACACCGATTGGTGATTGGCGTGAGAGATGGCGAGAAGCAGCACCAGAGGTGCTGGGAGAAATTTAATTTAGCAAGCTGTGAAGGTATGAACCGTAGCCCGATTTAATGAAATGTTCAGCTTGCTGGCGAAGTAGATCATCTGAAATAAAACCCATGCGCCAAGCAATTTCTTCAGGGGCATTAATTTTTCTTGAATCGTGAATTTCAATATCACGTACGCGGTTAGCTGCATCTTGAAGTGCATCGATGGTTCCAGTGTCTAGCCAAGTTTTTGTTTCGTCTAGCACCTCCACATTCAGAGCCGACTCCGCTAGGTAGGCATTGTGAAGGTCAGTAATTTCTAGTTCACCGCGAGAAGAAGGTTTGATTCCCTTGGCTTTCTCCACAACTGATTCGTCGTAGAAGTAAAGACCTGGGATTGCGTAGTTTGACTTTGGTGACTTCGGCTTTTCTTCAATCGAAAGAACTTTGCCGGACTCATCAAATTCAACAACACCAAACCGCTCTGGGTCTGGAACTGCGTAAGCAAACACGGTTGAGCCAGGGCGGTTGACCATACGGCTAAGCGACTTACCCATACCTGGGCCATAGAAAATATTGTCACCAAGAATTAACGCAACTGGCTGGTTGTTGATAAATTTCTCACCAATTAGGAATGCTTCGGCTAGACCATTTGGCTCGGCCTGCACGGCGTATTCAAGTTTGATACCCCATTGCGAGCCATCACCAAGAAGACGAACAAATTGTTCTTGCTCATGAGGGGTTGTGATTATGAGAACTTCTCTAATCCCTGCAAGCATTAATGTGCTGATTGGGTAGTAGATCATCGGCTTGTCATAAACCGGCATGAGTTGCTTTGAAGTGGCGATAGTTAGCGGGTATAGGCGTGTCCCCGAACCTCCAGCAAGAATGATGCCCTTCATGCCTGCTAGCCTACTTTAGACAAAGGAGGCAGACCAATGAAGCTATTGGTTACAGGCGGAGCGGGCTTTATTGGCTCTAACTTTGTTCGTCGAACTCTGAAGACTCGCCCCGAAGTTTCTGTGATTGTGCTTGATGCACTCACTTATGCGGGGTCCCTAGAAAACTTGTCTGGACTTGAAGGCAAGTATGAATTTGTTGAAGGCAACATACTTCATTCGACGCTGGTTGATTCATTGGTTGGGAGCGTGGACCAGGTGGTTCATTTTGCCGCTGAGAGCCACAACGACAACTCTTTGAAGTCACCAAAGCCATTTATCGAAACCAACATTCTTGGCACTTACGAGCTAATTCAGGCTTGCGTTAAGCACGATGTGAAATTTCACCACATTTCAACCGATGAGGTGTTTGGGGATTTGCCATTATCGGGGTCAGAAAAATTTACGGCTGAGACCCCTTACAACCCGTCATCGCCATATTCGTCGTCAAAGGCGGCAAGCGACTTGTTGGTTAG
>JACCDN010956438.1_pt1 | contig 16986 bp, 15 predicted proteins | sample 7441691 | NCBI WGS metagenome assembly JACCDN01 (sample SAMN15323439, study PRJNA562643) | freshwater metagenome | isolation source: river surface water | place: USA:Blue River Watershed | collected 2017-08-16
AAACGCACAAAGCTATGAAAGTTTTGCCTGGTATCTCTACTACTCGATCCTCATACTTCTCTTCATTGGTCTCCTAAGGGATCGCTATAACCTCAATCTTGCGACCGTCGCATCAGGCTTTTTTACGCTCGGCTTCATTGTGCTGTCGGCTCTTATTGAAATTAATGATGGGACCTCAGTGCGGCATAGATCAGTCCTCTTTATTGGAATATTGGTCATGCTTGCCACCGTCCGAACTAAGGAAACTTCCCAACCACGGCATAAAGATTCTAATTTTTAGTTTCTGGCCAATAGAATGTGGATATGAGTAAGGTTGCAGTCACAGGCGGTGCTGGTTTTATCGGCTCGAACTTAACCCGTCGACTTATTTCTGAAGGCTACACCGTAGTAGTTATAGATGACCTCTCTACAGGACTTATTTCAAATGTGGATCAAAATAAGTGCACGTTTCATAAGTTATCAATTACGGACGCAAAAGCTCTACAAGAGGCACTGAAGGACTGCGAAACAATTTTTCATTTAGCAGCCCGAGGTTCGGTTCCGCGATCCATCAAGAATCCAGTAGCCACACATGATGTAAATGCAACTGGAACACTAAATGTTCTTGAAGCTGCCAGGGAATCGGGTGCCCACATAATTTTTTCATCCTCTTCATCGGTGTATGGCCGCAATATGCAGCTACCAAAAGATGAATCAATGTGGCTAGGCCCAATGACTCCTTATGCAGCTAGCAAGCTAGCAGCTGAAGGCTACGTGCAGGCTTACGCGGCAGCCTATAAAGTGCCAACTACTTTGCTTCGATTTTTCAATGTCTTCGGTCCCCGTCAACGCCCCGATCATGAGTATGCAGCAGTTTTGCCTAAATGGATTTGGCTTGCAATGCGGGGTCAACCAATTGATGTTTACGGTGACGGCACTGCTTCTCGAGATTTTACATATGTAGATACTGTCTTAGATATTGCGATGACCGCTATGAAAGAAAAGGTTGTAACAGAAGGTGCATTGAATCTGGCCTACGGTAATCGAATCTACTTAAACGACACAATTGAAATGTTAAAGAAACACTTTCCAGATTTGCAGGTTAACCATAAATCTGAGCGCTTAGGTGATGTGAAAGAATCACAAAATGACCCAGAGTTACTAAAGAAACTCTTTCCAAAGATCCAACCTAAAGAGTTTGAAACGGCGTTGTCAGAGACAATTGAGTGGCTCAAAGAGTTTGGCCAGAGCGTCGCTAACGGTCCTGCGACCACTGATTAGCACCTGCTCATATGTGTGGAATAACAGGTGGTGTTGGGGTTAGTGCGCCCAGCAAATTACTTCTTGATGCTCAGCTCAAATCAATTGAGCACCGCGGGCCAGACGACACAGGAAGCTACTTAAACCAAGGTATTAGCTTGGGAATGTGCCGCCTAGCCATTGTTGAAATTGCCTCAGGTAAACAACCAGCATCTGATGCCTCTGACAAGATAAACATTGTCTGGAACGGTGAAATCTATAACTACCGCGAACTTCGATTGGAACTTGAACAACGGGGAGTCCACTGCAGAGATTCCAGCGAATCAGAAGTTGTAATCAACCTGTATTTAGAATTCGGCCTTGAGTTCATCAACAAACTAAACGGCATGTTTGCAATTGCGATCCATGATGCTCGTGATAATTCTCTTCATTTGATTCGAGATCGCATGGGCAAGAAGCCTCTATGGATCTCGCATCTAAGCGATGGAACTATGTTCTTTGCTTCAGAGGTTCGAGCGTTAATGTTGGCACGACCAGATCGCACACTGCGCACCGAGATGGTCGCTGAAGTCATGCAGTATGGATACATCAATTCGCCGAACTCTGCTTTTAACGAGATTTCTCAAGTTCCTCCAGCATCAGTTCTCACCTGGCAAGAAGGCAAAACAAAGATTAAGAAGTATTGGGAGCCAGATTTTGATACAAAGGTGCAAATCCCATATGAAGAGGCATTGGAAGTTACTAAGAAACTAATTGAAGAATCAGTTGAGAGGCGATTGATTTCCGAACGCCCCCTTGGTTCATTCCTGAGTGGTGGCTATGACTCAACCATTGTTACCGCCTTTATGGCAAAGTTAATGAAGGAGAAAGTTCACACCTATTCAATTGGTTTTCATAGCGCTCAATTCAATGAAGCCCACCATGCAAAACAGGTAGCAAACTACCTTGGCACTAAACATCATGAAGAGATTCTCAGCCCAAACCCTGCTTTAGTTGTTGAAAAGATCTCTCACGTACTAGACCAACCATTTGCTGATTCTTCAATAGTGCCAACATATTTGTTGGCTAAATTCGCGCGTGAAAACTTAATTGTTGCCCTTGGCGGAGACGGTGGGGACGAGGTATTTGGCGGTTATGACCGTTACCTAGCAACGCCGGTCATGCAAAGACTTAATCCGCTGTTAGGCCTGGCGCGCTCTGGATTGAAATTCGCTGGACAACAATCCATTGGCAATACCCGCAAGATCAATCGGGTTGGCTCACAACTTTCTCCGAAAGAATCTTTAGCAGCAAGATATAGCTCGATTTTATCTCTCACTCAACCTCACGAGTTAACGACATTGTTGAATTTAAGTCTTCAAAGCAAAGATGCGGAAGAATCTCGCGAGGAACAGTTTAATTCTGGAAAATATACATCTTTTGATCGAATGATCCGGTCAGACTTAGATGCCTACTTACCAGGTGACTTATTGGTAAAAGTTGATATTGCAACAATGGCTAACAGCCTTGAACTCAGATCACCGATGTTAGATGTGAACGTTGTCGAATGGGGTCTATCCCTTCCTCGTAAATACAAGATAAAGGGATTTGAAACAAAACATATTCTCAAAGATGTTGCTCGTTCTCTCGTGCCCGCTAACCTAATTGATCGACCAAAAATGGGCTTTGGAATCCCTAGAGCCGAATGGCTGCGGACTGGAATGAAAGAGTTAGTAATTGACACACTTACCGACACAACTGCCACGCAACGTGGTTGGTTCAATCCAAAAGAGGTTTCAAAGGTAATTGACGCACATATAGCTGGTGAAGACAAAGACAACATAATCTGGCCAATGTTGATGCTAGAGCTATGGGCTAGGACTTGGCTCGACTAGCTAAAAGTTTCTTGTAAAGCTCTTCATGGTCATGTACTAAGCGTTTAACTCCAAAGTTAGTCAGGGTGAACTCTTGGGCTGCAGCGCCTAATTTAGTCCGCAAAACCTTGTCATTTGCTAGTTTTTCTAGGGCATTGGCAATTTCCTGCACATCCAACCCGGTAACAATTCCTGTCACTCCATCTAAGACAACTTCAGGCACAGATCCAACATTAGTTGTCACCACAGGAATTCCTGCCATACCTGCTTGAATCAAACTTAACGGAGTACCTTCATTGTCACTAGTTAGGACAACCATGTCTGCAGAGGACAGGACTCTTTCGATATCGCTTTGCCAACCAAGAATGGTGACGGGCAAATTTTCTTGTTTGATTCTTTCTCTACACATTTCCAACATCTCACCATCGCCAGCGATAAAGAAATCTAAATAAACACCACGCTTCTTTATTTCACTAACTACATCCAAGAATCTATCAGGGCGCTTAATCTGAGTTACTCGTCCAATAAAAGCGCACTGCAGATTGTTAGCGGGAACTGTAAGAGCGATGCGTGACTCTTCGCGATCCGGCAACATTCCAATTGCTAATCCAGGTGGCATTAGCCCAAATTTATCTTTGGTTCCAATTCCTGCATTCAGTAGGTCTTGTCTGACCTTGTCACCAACAGCTAGAAGTTGATGAGTAAAGAGTGCTAAAAATTTTTCGGCTATTACAACTAGTGATCGCTTAAAGGACCCAAAATATCCATTCAGTAAATGCCCATGAAAAGTGTGGACGCGTATTGAAGGCTGAAGTGAAACAATGGATGCAATTCGTCCCAAGAAACCAGCTTTAGCAGTGTGGGTATGTATTACATGTGGTTTAAAGGTACGGATTTCTCTGAGCAATGCAATAAATGCCTTATTGTCCCCACCCAAACTAACTCGCCGCCCAAAACCTTGAATACGAACAGATGTAACATCTGTTGCGACCGTGTCTAAGTAATCTGCTTCATTGGCACCGCAATAACCTGTATACAAGCGATGGTCGAATTCAGTTGCATTGAATTCGCGCATCAAACCCGAGACCTGAACTGCTGGACCACCCACATTCATGCGGGCAATTATCCGCATGACCCGAATTGGGTTTGCAGGCTCTGGATTCATGGCCCAATCTTCCCGTAAATCCCATGAAATTACTCCAACAGTCTGTGCGAACAGGCGGGATGCCAGAAAAAAACCTCTCGGCAGTTAGGATTATCCATATGTCCGCTCAAAACTCCCAAGTTCTAGCAATTATTGGTCAAGGCTATGTTGGCTTGCCGTTAGCCATGGCCGCCGTTGATGCAGGCTGGACCGTCATCGGGATCGATAACTTCGAGGCCAAGGTCTCACAGTTAAACTCAGGCTCAAGTCCTGTCGAGGACATTTCAGATCAACAATTGCAAGACGCGATCGCTAAAGGTGCTTATAAAGCAAGCACAGATTTTAGCAAGGTATCACAAGCCTCAGTAATAACAATTTGTGTGCCAACCCCACTAGACGAAAAACGCGAACCAGACATAGAACTACTTCGAAGTGCAGCAAATGGAATTGCACCGTATCTTTCGAATGAAACATTAGTTGTTAGTGAATCAACTTCTTACCCTGGAACTCTTAGAGATGTAATTATTCCCATAGTAAATGAGTTAAGGCCTTTAGAATCACAAATTCTATATTTTGCTAGCGCTCCTGAACGAGTAAACCCAGGTGATCCTGTTTGGAACCAGAAAAACACACCACGACTTGTTGGTGCTATCGATGAAGCTTCAAAAACAAAGGCAATGGAATTTTATGAATCTATCTGCGATGTAGCAGTGTCGGTTTCGACTCCTGAAATTGCGGAAGCAGCAAAGTTATTGGAAAACACATTTAGGCTTGTAAATATAGCTTTAATTAATGAGTTCACACAACTATGCTCAAATAACAATATAAAAGTCCATGAAGTAATCGATGCGGCTTCTTCAAAGCCGTACGGGTTCATGCCTTTCAGACCTGGTGTCGGAGTTGGCGGGCATTGCATTCCAGTCGATCCCCTATATCTAACATGGTGGGCTAAACAGAGTGGAGTTCAAGCAAACTTCGTCGAGTCAGCAGATTCGGTTAACCGCCAGATGCCAAAATTTGTAGCTGAACGAGCGCTAAATATGGTGAAGAAGAGAGATGGTTCACCAAGAATTCTTATCCTTGGTGTTGCCTACAAACCAGGCGTTGCAGATATTCGCGAAACACCTGCGACAGAGTTGAGAAATTATCTAATAAGTGCGGGTGCAACAGTTGCTTGGCACGACCCATTGGTTCCGACGTGGAAGGATTCAAAATCGGCTAGTTTGGATTGGGATTGCGATGTTGCGATTTTGGCAACAATGCAGCCAGGGATGAATCTAACCCAGTTAACTGATCGAGGGGTAAAGATTCTAGATTGCACCAATACTTTGGGAAATCTAGACGGAGTCACCACACTTTAATTTCGAGCTTTCATTTCCTTTGCGATATCGCTGATTATGGTGGAAAGATCTCGCTGCGGTTTCCATCCCACTAATTGATTAATTAAATCAATATTTGGGACACGGCGTTCCATATCCTCAAAACCATTTCCGTAGGCTTCGGAGTAGGGAACATAAACGATTTCGCTCCTCGATCCTGTTTCTTCGACGATCTTTCGGGCGAGATCGTTTATAGAAATTTCGAAGTTGTTACCAATATTGATAACTTTACCTATGGTGTTATTGGCAAAGGCGACTGTAGTCACGGCATCAATAACGTCATAGACATGCGCAAAACACCTGGTTTGTTTGCCATCACCATAGATAGTAATTTGCTCATCATTTATAGCGGCTTTAACAAAACGAGGCACGACCATTCCATAAGATCCTAACTGTCGTGGTCCGACTGTGTTAAAAAATCTTACTATTCGAGTTTCAAGACCACGCTCAAGATGATAAGAATAAGCCAAAGATTCATCAATCGCTTTGGCTTCGCTATAGGACCAGCGAAGAGTTAACGGACTTCCCAAAATTCTGTCATCACTTTCGGACAAAGAGTCCGAAACATTTTTTCCATAAACTTCACTGCTGCTTGTGAGAAATACAGGAACATTTTTTGTGCTTGCAATTTCAAGGATATTTTCAGTACCTCGAATGTTTACGATGAGACTATTCAACGGCTTGTTCATAATATTAAAAACACCGACAGCTGCTGCTAAATGAAAAATATAATCAACATTCTCGACAATTTTTTGAAGTAAATCTGTATCCAAAACGGAGCCTTCGACAATCGTCAAATTCTTAGAGCTCCGGAGAGAACTCAGGTTAACTTCTCTGCCTGTTGAAACGTCATCCAACGCCGTTACTTCATGACCATCTTGGACCAAGCGCTCACATAAATGTGACCCTATAAAACCAAAACCGCCAGTTACTAAAATTCTCATAGATGAACCTTAATTCAATGAAAGTCGAGAATCAGATAAATTGTTGTAAGTCCTACCAACAATTTACGAAAATATCGACAATATGCCATCTCCGATCAAGGATTGATAGTAGATTCTATGTTGTGAAAAAATCCTATGTAATACTGCATGGAGGTCTAGGAAACCAGCTATTCCAATGGGCCTACGGGCATCAACTCGCACTTTCAGGGCAAGAGATAGACTTTCTGTTCCTGGATAAGGATTATTTGATTCCCCACACACGTAAATCATTAGGAGATCTTCTCCCTAATTGTTCGCACGCAAAATTTCTCAAAAGGAAGATACCAGAAGACAAATTGGCGCGAATTTTTTATGACCCTACGAACAGGTTAAGGATGAAACTACCTTCGCTCGGCAAAATCTCATACAGTTTGAAAACCCCGTTTGATTATCCAAATTATGATCGAGTAAAAAAGTATCATCTAGGATACTTTCAGAATCATGAAATGGTGGAAGAGATGGAGGAAATTCTACATGGTGAACTGTTTGCTCGACTTAACCGTGAGAAACCAACCCTTCTTGAAGCAAAGCTTTTTGGAAATGAAATATGGCATGTAAGGCAAGGTGACACAAAAACCCCTGCGAATGTTTCAAGTGTTGGAGTCCTTGACTCAAAATATTATGAAAGTATCCCACCTAGATCATCCCTCAAACGGTATGTTTTAACGGATGATCTACAAGGAGCACGTGAGATTTTAGCAAAGTCGGATATCGATGGGATTTACGGTCCAGAGGATGTAAATGTTGAAAGCGCACTTAGAATTATGGCGAATTCTTCACAGTTATTTACTGCCAATAGCACATTGTCTTGGTGGGGTGGATTTCTCGCCCACAGGCGTGGCGCACAAGTGTCAATACCAAATCCATTCTTTCGTTCCGTCACACCAAATCCTATGAGCGCATTTTCATACAAAGGTTTTCAATTGATTCCTTCAAGTTTCATAGATGCATAGAAGGAGATTCCCAATTTGAATGACCTAGTCAGTGTAATAATCACAAACTATAATTATGGCAACTATGTTGCAGATGCAATCGAAAGCGTAATTGCTCAAGATTACAACGCACTTGAAATCATTGTGGTCGATGATGGTTCAACCGATAATTCAATTAAGATTATTTCAAGCTATCTTCCAAACGTTAATTTGGTAAAAAAAGAAAATGGTGGGGTATCTTCTGCACGTAATCTTGGGATTGCACATGCAACCGGCAAGTATATTGCCTACCTTGATGCCGACGATTTTTGGGAGCCAAACAAAATATCCAAACAAATGTTAGTTTTAGTAGATAGCAAATCTCAATTAAATTATTGTGGCATAAAGTTTATTGATGAAATCCGAGGGGAGGTCGACTTCTCACAGGAAAATAGAGCTGGAAATTTCAATGATTTCTTTATTCATAATCCATCACGAACTCCATTCCCCCCAAGCAGCGTTTTGATGTCAATGGATTTAGTGAAATTAGTGGGAGAATGGGATATAAAACTAAAATTTGCTGCAGAAGATTGGGATTATTTCAGGAGAGCAGCGAAATTTTCAGATTTTTCTTACACCAATGAAAACTTGCTAACCCATAGGGAACATTCAAGAAGTCTTACATCAGGGCCAAAGAGGTTGTACTTTCGCGATAATCACTCGGCGTTTCTCAAAATGTTGCAAGCTGAAAGTGGATCAACTGATATTAAAGAGCAGCAAAAGTTAATTCGAATTTTTCTATGGGAATACATAAAGAGTTTTGTGAAGCTAGGTGATTTTTGGGCAAGTTATGTTTTGATAAAGACCTTAATCCGGCAAAAAAAATTGTTTTATGAAATCCAACTGTGACCATTTAGGTTTTAATGTAAATTACCATATATTTCTAGGTATCTATCTACTCCAACATCTAAACTGAAGTATTTTTCGGCCACTGCTCTACATCGATAAGGTGTTTCAGGATCTTGAATTAGACTTAATATTTTTTCAACACCAGCAAGTAAATTTTCTGAAGAACCATCGAGTATGACTCCTACATCGAATTCCTTAAAGATTTCGTCGAAGTCACCTAATCCTTTATTTATTACTACTGGTCTACCCACGGATAAAAATTCGGCAATTTTAGTGGGAACAGCTGCCTTCAACGAAACACCTGCATCATTGCGGCATACAGAGATGCCAAAAGATGATGCGGAAATCAGCGGCCACATTTCGGATCGGTTAAGTTCCAAAATTCGATCCTCCCCGAGGCCAAGAGTCTTCATCGGTGATTCCATAGGCCGGGCCCAGTAGGTTTCAAATGGTTTTTTTTTCTTTAAGGTATTGCAAAATACAGAGCTTAATTGCAAATCGTAATAGGCATTGTAAGTTCCTGAAAATAGCGCTCTAATAGAACGCGGCATTTGAGGAGAAAAGCTAAAATAGTTAAGATCAACTGCTGTAGGAACTACCGTCCTATTTTTTGATAATCTTTTGTAGCGTGATTCCAATTCAGGAACAACGGCATTTGTCAGCGTGGAAATACCACTTGAGTGTTTGGCATCAAATCTTTCGATCGCACGTGCTCCGAGAACCCCAAGTCTCCTCATTCTGCTACTCTCGATAAAGAGTCGTTGATCAGACCATAAACTTCGAATATCCCAAAGTACTGGCCCCATATCACTCAGAATTCCGGACATTGCTGGAATATCACTCCGAGCATGGATCACATTTGAAGATCTTATAGATCCAGTAAGCTCTCGAAGCCGCTTTAACGGAGCCAGCTTTGTGTTCATGTCGAAGTGAAGTTGCGTCCAATCTATGCCTGCTTCGGTAATTACTTTTGCGGAGAAATGTGATGGACGTTCTTTCTCATATGAGATGAGGTTAACTTTCAAACCTCTTTCGGACATTTTTACAACTAAAGGAAGGATTTGGCTGGAACCAACACCTTCCTGAATAGAATCTGTAGTTAGATATGTTATGTCGTACTTAGGCATGAGAGGTTCCCAAAGCTGAACCAATAACCTGATCCCATTTGTTATTTAAAAAATCCTCTGAATGGTTTTTTCTAATATAATTTAAGGCATTAACATCAAGAATCTTGGAGTAGTTATTTTTGAAGTATTCTAAGCCTTCGCCCCAACTACCTGGTTGGACACAAAAATAATTTGCATTACTCGCCAATTCGACCCTTGCATATGCAGGTGTGTGAGAACAAAGTGTATTGAGGCCCAGTAACCAATTTGATAAAAGTTTATTTTCTGATTTCAAGATCGCAAACTTGTCGTTTGGATCAATTGGTATTATTCCAAATTCACAATCTTGAGAATATTTTTTTACATTCCGGATTGACCAAGGTTTGATGGTGATCAGTCCCTTTGATAATGGAAATAATCGATCAATCAATTTTTTAGTATTTACTCTACCAATATATCCGCCCCAGCGTGGAAAAGATTCAACTGTAACAAAAACCATTCCCCAATTGTTGTTGTACAGAAAATTATCTAATTCTTGTGAAATATGTTTGAAGTGTTTTAATGTGTATCCGAATCCCTCCCAAAAAATTCTTGGTCTATCCAAATCGTTTTTTGCACTTTCATTCAATTCTACGGGGTCATTCGATGATGATAGTTCGGAATGGTTGTCCAGAATAACAAAAACATTTTTATTGAAAGGTAGAATCCAATCTCTTTGTTCGGGAGATGCAACGATTACAGCTGAGCTTCTTTTACAGGCTGATTTGAGATGTGATGTATAGCGGCCCCAACGAATGCCACTGGAACCACGGAAGCTACGTATTAAGTTCCTTAAAATATCAGTTACCAAGTTAGGTTCTTCACCTAAATAGCCATCAACTAAGTCAAGAATAACCGGTTGTTTTGCTGACTTAATCCAGTAATCAAAATTGGCAGCGTTACTCAATACGAGTACGTCTGAGTTGAGAGGCTGTTCTAGTTCCAAATCTATTTTCCTGCATTTGACCCAGGAAACCAAACGACGACGATCTCCAGGATGCTTTAAATCCCTCGAGTATGGGACATAGCCAACTTTGAGCAATTAATTTCACTCAAATTCTATTTAACAAATTTCGGAGATATGTACCATATTCACAGTCCCCATAATTATGTGCAGCCAAAATAATTTCTGAAGAACTAATCCAGTTGTTTAGAAAAGCAATTTCTTCCAATACACCATGTTTCAAACCCTGTCGTTCCTCGATAGCCCGTACATAGTTTGATGCATCATTCAGGCTGTCTGCGGTTCCACAGTCCATCCAGGCGGTTCCACGCGGTAGTAAAGTAATTTGAATCTTTCCTTCACTCAAATAGGCATTGAGTATGGAAGTTATTTCAAACTCACCACGTTCACTTCGGACCACGGACTTTGACTTTTCAATAACGGTGTTATCAAAGAAATACAAACCTGGTATGGCATAACCTGATTTTGGTGATTTAGGCTTTTCCTCAATTGATACAAGATGGCCGTCCAAATCAAACTGAGCAACGCCATATCGGCTTGGGTCCTTTACTTGGTATCCAAAGATATGAGCTCCATCAAGGTCAGCTAAATCTGACAAGCGGGTGCCAAGTCCAGGGCCATGAAAGATATTGTCGCCAAGTATTAACGCTACTTTGTCACTCCCAATGAATTCTTCACCAATAATAAAAGCTTGAGCAAGCCCTTCAGGCTTATCTTGGGTCTCAAATTTTAGATTTATCCCAAGAGCGGATCCATCTCCCAAAAGCTCTTTGAATTGCGTTTCATCATGCTTAGTGGTTATAACTAATATGTCACGTATTCCGGACAACATAAACGTCGCGAGAGGGTAATAGATGAGGGGTTTGTCATAAACCGGTAAAAGTTGTTTGCTAACGGCTAACGTCGTTGGCCATAGACGGGAACCTGTCCCTCCTGCAAGAATTATGCCCTTCATTTGATTAAGATTACTTCACAAACTGGTTTCGTCAAACAATAATTGAGGCAGGTCCATAATGAAGGTCTTGGTCACCGGAGGCGCTGGGTTTATTGGTTCCAATTTTGTGCGTCGGATTATTGATGGCACCTACAAAGGTTTCTCAGAAGTTACGATTTTAGACAATCTAACGTACGCAGGGAATCGAGCTAACCTGCCACTTCTTTCAAGTTCTGATTTCATTCTAGGAGATGTTTGTAATCCCGAATTGGTATCAGAGTTGCTTTCTCGCCACGACACAGTTATTAACTTTGCTGCAGAATCTCACGTTGATAGATCGATATCTGATCCCCATCTATTTCTTAAAACCAATATTCTCGGAACCCATACACTGCTTGAGGCAGCGAAGAAACAAAGAGTTAAGCACTTTATCCAAGTTTCAACAGATGAGGTATATGGCTCGATTGAAACGGGATCTTTTATCGAATCAGACCCACTTTTGCCGAATTCGCCATACGCCGCGTCCAAAGCATCAGCCGATTTGATCGCAAGATCCTATTTTAGAACCTTTGGGCTAGATGTAAGGATCACACGTTCAAGTAATACCTTTGGTCCAAACCAGTTTCCAGAAAAGATTATTCCTTTGTTTATTACAAATTTAATCGAAGGGCAAAAAGTTCCAATTTATGGGACTGGGTTAAATTCCCGAGATTGGATTCATGTTGATGATCATTGTCTGGGAATCTACAAAGTTTTAATGAATGGTAGACCAGGTGAAATTTATAACGTCGGGGGTGGAACCGAACTAAGTAACATAGATTTAACTAAACTAATCCTGGAGATGATGGACAAAGATTTAGATGAAATTCGATTTGTTGAGGACCGATTGGGTCATGACTTTAGATATTCCATTAACACAGAGAAAATCAAGAAGGAATTGGAATACAGTCCGTCATCGGATTTTAAAGAAGACCTCGAAAGCACGATTAACTGGTACAAACTGAATCAAAATTGGTGGAAACCCCTAAAGTCATGAGATGGCTAATTACTGGAGCAGATGGTCAACTTGGGCGGTCAATTGCTGACGAACTTTCTGGAAGGTATCAGGAGAAGAGAATATTAAATCGAGCACAATTAGATATCACTGACTCTGAAAAAATAGATTATATTTTTTCACAATTTCATCCGGACATTGTTGTGAACACAGCCGCATGGACAAATGTGGAATCCGCTGAGGATTATCCAGAATTGGCATATTTGGTTAATGCTACAGGTGCTGGACTCATAGCTGAACGTTGCAAAAAGTTTCACAGCAGATTGATCCAAATTTCAACTGATTACGTTTTTTCGGGAGACAGCAGAAGCCCTTGGCACGAGGATAGTTTGCGGTCGCCATTGTCTGTATACGGAAAGTCCAAGCTCATGGGCGAGGACGAAGTTGCAAGAATTTATCCAGAGTCCACGCTCACTCTTAGAACTGCGTGGCTCTACAGTAAGTATGGGAATAATTTTGTCCAAAAAATAGTTTCAAAAGCTTTAGATAAACATTCTAAAATTAATGTCGTGGCGGATCAGATGGGACAGCCTACCTACGCCAAGGATTTGGCATTGAGAATAATTCAATTGGCAGAAAGTAATGTCATTAATGGTACATTTCACGCCACTAGTAGCGGAGAAACATCCTGGTATTTGTTAGCAGTTAAGATTTTTGAATTACTTGGAGAGGATGTGTCAAGAGTAAACGCAGTCCCGACTGTAATGTTAAATCAAAAGGCTGTTCGACCTAAATATTCAGCCCTAAGTCATGAAAACTGGAAGAATGTTGGTATTGAGCCCATGAGAAATTGGGAAATCGCATTGGAATCTTCGATGGCAGAAATTCTAGAGTCAGTCAAACGAGAATTGTAGGAAAATGAAAATTTCACCTCTTGAAATTAAAGGAAATTGGAAAGCAACCCCAGAAACACATTCCGACCTTCGGGGATTTTTTCGTGAGTGGTTCAAAAAATCCGAAATTTTGGAAATTACAGGACACAACTTTGATGTTTCACAAGCAAATATTTCGACATCTCAAACTGGAGTTCTTCGAGGTATACATTTTAGCTCTGCGCCTGGAGGTCAGGCGAAATGGGTCACTTGCATTGCGGGTGCAATTCTGGATGTAATCGTCGACCTTCGACCTGAATCGGAAACCTACAGACAATGGACATCAGTTGAGTTGAATTCTGAGAATGGTGAGGCAATTTTTGTTGGCGAAAGAATGGGACACGCTTTTCTTTCACTACAGGATTCAACAACGGTTGCATATTTGTTGTCCTCTCCATATCAACCTGAGTATGAGTACGGAATCAACCCTTTTGATCTTTCACTTGGTATCGAATGGCCATCTAGCGGATTGATACTTTCAGATAAGGACCAAAATGCTCCTACATTTGAGATGCACGTAAGGATGGGTCATGTTAAGTAAAAGTTCAGTAAAGAACAAATATGATGAATTTAAGAGAATTCTCGATATTCTTTCGAAGTCTGATAAACGCAAGTTAGCTGTAATTGGAGTGATTCAGTCTTCACTAGGCTTTTTGGATTTGATTGGCGTCGCTCTCATCGGAGTAATTGCAGCATTGTCGATTTCTGGAATCGATTCTGAAGTTCCATCCGGGAGAATCAAGGAGTTTCTGGCTTTTATTAAAATTAGCGAGTTTGGTTTTCAAACGCAAGTAGCAATTCTGGCGCTACTGTCCGTGGCTTTTTTTATCTTGCGGACTATTACTTCAATTCTGATAACTCGTAAAATTCTCTTTTTTATGAGTCGAAGAGGCGCAATTATTTCGGCAGATTTAGTTTCACGACTTTTGGCCAAGCCGCTATTAATGATTCAAAAACGAACCACGCAACAAACAATTTATGCACTCACAACTGGCGTTGAATCTATTGTGCTTCAAGTAATTGGTACGGGCGTCATTCTTTTGACTGATTTCTCACTACTCCTAATTTTATTAGTTGGGCTTTTTTCTATAGATATCTTTACTTCCCTGGGAAGTATATTCATCTTCGGAATTGTGGGTATTTTTTTATACAGATTTATGCATCATCGCGCCAGAGTACTCGGGGAAGAAAGTTCTAAATCATATATTTTGGGCTCCGAAAAAATATCTGAAGTTCTTTCAACTTATCGGGAGTCTGTGGTTAGAAATCGACGAGATTTTTATACTCAAGAAATACGAGAAATTCGCTTCACTTTTGCCGATTTAAGGGCTGAGATCAGCTTTCAGCCTTTTGTTAGTAAGTATGTAATGGAAGTGTCTGTCATTCTGGGGGCCTTGATTATCGGCGCGGCTCAACTTCTCCTGCATGATTCAACCAAGGCTGTTGCAACACTGGCAATTTTTTTGACCGCGGGCACCCGCATTGCACCGGCGGTTCTCAGAATTCAACAAAACTTAATGCAGATAAATGCTGGCATCGGACAGTCAATTCCCACCCTGGAACTAATTGATGAGCTTGGAAGCAATTTTGCACCTAGTACTCCTCAGATATCCAACGAAATTGATATAAGACATGATGGTTTTGAACCGAAGTTGGAAGTGAAGAATGTTAATTTTAGATATCCAGACCAACGCGAATATGCAATTCGAAACACTTCTTTTGATATAAAGCCAGGAAAATTTATCGCAGTTCTGGGGCCATCTGGTGCTGGTAAGACGACTTTAATTGATTTGATTCTAGGCGTTATTCATCCAGAGACCGGAATTATAGAAATCTCTGGCACTACTCCCTTAAATGCAATCCAAAAATGGCCTGGGGCAATTTCGTATGTTCCGCAAGATGTTTCACTCATCAACGGCTCTATAAAGGATAATGTATGCCTTGGTTACCCCATGGACCTTGTGGAGAAGAATTGGTCCTTAATTGATAATTCTCTGAAAATTTCTCAACTATCTGAGTTCCTAGAGACTCTCCCTAATGGTATTTCTACACAGGTTGGAGAGAGGGGATCTCAACTTAGTGGTGGACAAAGGCAGAGAATCGGAATCGCAAGAGCACTATTCACGAATCCAAAATTACTTGTATTAGATGAAGCTACCAGTGCATTAGATGGTGAAACAGAGATTAATATTTCTGATGCAATAACTAATCTCAAAGGCAGAACAACAATAATTATGATTGCGCATCGACTTTCAACAGTGAGAAATGCTGACACTGTGATCTATGTTGATAGAGGTCACATAAAGTGTATTGGTTCATTTCAAGAAGTTCGAGAATCAGTTAAAGATTTTGACCGACAAGCGAACTTGATGGGATTATGAAGACAGTTTAATTGATCCCTTGCAATTTTACCTGGGATTCTATCCACGAATAGGTTTGTTGAAGTCCTTGCTTAAGAGACATTTCATAATCCCACCCAAGTACACGACGAATTAATTCATTTGAAGAGTTACGTCCGCGAACTCCAGTTGGTGCATCAAGTTTGTGCTTACGAGTTACTTGTTTCCCAGATATTTCTGAAACGATTTCAATTAGCTGATTAATGGTAACCATTTCTTCAGATCCGATATTTATTGGTTCAGTAAAACTTGACTGCATTAAGCGGCGAGTTGCCTCGATACACTCATCAATGAAAAGAAAAGAGCGGGTTTGTAAGCCATCTCCCCAGACTTCAATTTCTCCGCCATCGGATGAAAGCTTGGCGATTTTTCGGCAAATTGCTGCAGGGGCTTTTTCACGTCCTCCATCCCATGTACCCTCTGGTCCATAAATATTATGATATCTAGCAATCGCTACTGGAAGTTTGTAATTACGATGGTATGAAAGAAATAGTCGCTCTGAAAAAAGTTTTTCCCAACCATATTCGCTATCTGGATTTGCTGGGTACGCACTCGATTCTTCACAGTTTGGGTTCTCTGGATCAAGCTGATTATGTTCTGGATACATACAGGCACTTCCAGAGTAGAAGAGTTTAGTCTTATTTATATTGTTTGTTTCATTGATTTCACGTTGTGCATCTAAAACATTTAAGTTAATTGTTGCCGAGTTATGCATAATGTCTGCATCGTGGTCACCGGTGAAGACAAAACCGGCACCGCCCATGTCAGCTGCAAATTGATAAATTTCATCAAATGCAAAATCTGGCGAAGAAAGCGTAAGGGAGTCTTTTACGGCTTGCTGATTACGCAAGTCACGAATAAAGAACTCATCGGCCTCAGTCGGTGAAAATTCTGGCTCCTTTAGATCTATTCCTCTAACCCAGTAACCCTCGCTTTTTAAGCGCTTCACCATATGGCTTCCAATGAAGCCACCTGCCCCAAGAACTAATGCTTTTTTCATAGTTGGATCTTATTGAATGTGAATGGTGACAAGATGCATTTAAACAGTCACATTTGGGGGATTTAAATTCCTACTGTGGCTTGGGCCGGGATCGAACCGGCGACCTAACGATTTTCAGTCGTTCGCTCGTACCAACTGAGCTACCAAGCCAAACAAGGTTTTGATATCGGCCTTTAAAAAGTACGACACCAAAACCTTTG
>JACCDN010377094.1_pt1 | contig 16967 bp, 14 predicted proteins | sample 7441691 | NCBI WGS metagenome assembly JACCDN01 (sample SAMN15323439, study PRJNA562643) | freshwater metagenome | isolation source: river surface water | place: USA:Blue River Watershed | collected 2017-08-16
ATCCCGGCTTACGCCGGGATGACGTTTTAAGGCCGATAGCTCTTGATCTGTCGTCCCGGCGCAAGCCGGGATCCAGTGTCTTTCGTTGAGCACCCGAAAACTTCGCCCTTAACTGACCGGCATTACGCTAGAAACGGGCTTTTTTCTTGACATCTTGGCGGAGGCTGTGAGATTCGAACTCACGGATGGGTCACCCCATCGGCAGTTTTCAAGACTGCTGGTTTAAACCACTCACCCAAGCCTCCGTGGCCAACATTATACCTGCGGCCGCGAGCTGACAGCATCGTTACTCAACGATGTCACTCAGCGACTTCGTGCAGCAAAGCACGGGCAGTGCAAATGGCCGCTTCAGTCGTCCGGCAAGAACATTGCTTGCAGATCGTTCAGAAAGCGCTGTCCCAACTCGGTGGGCCAGATGCGTTGGTGATCGGCGTGCAGCAAGCCCCGGGCTTCGGCGCGTTGCAGGCCGGCGTCGATCGCTTGCATGGGCAAGCCGGTACGCTCGACGAATAGGCGGGAATCGAAGCCTTCGGTCAGGCGCAGTGCATTGAGCATGAACTCGAATGCCAGTTCGTCGCGCGCGACTTCGGTTTCTTCATGCACGGCGTTGCCTGCAATCGCCTGTTGCATGTAGCTGGCCGGCTGCTTGTAGCGCGCCTGGCGTATGACCCGATGCGGGAAGGACAGCTTGGTATGTGCGCCGGCGCCGATGCCGAGGTAATCGCCGAATTCCCAATAGTTCAGGTTGTGTCGCGCACGGCGGCCGGGCTGTGCATAAGCAGATACTTCGTAATGCTGATAGCCGGCGGCGGCGGTGCGCTCGATCAGCATCTGCTGCATCGATGCACTGACATCGTCGTCGGGCAGCGCGGGCGGGTACTTCGCGAAGACGGTGTTGGGTTCCATCGTCAGGTGATACAGCGACAGGTGCGGCGGCGCGAAGGACAGCGCCGTCTGCACGTCCTGCACCGCATCGTCCATGGTTTGCGCCGGCAGCGCATACATCAGGTCGAGATTGAAGTTGCTGAAGTACTGCTGCGCGATCTCGACCGCGCGCATGGCTTCGCGGTCATCATGAATGCGACCGAGCGCCTGCAGGTGACGCGCATTGAAGCTCTGAATGCCGATCGACAGCCGGTTGATGCCACTGGCGGCGAACTCGCGGAATTTACCGGCTTCGAACGTACCGGGATTGGCTTCCATCGTGATTTCAGCATCGGCTTCCAGCGGCAGCAGGCTGCGCACATCGGACAGCAGACGGTCCAGTCCCTTGGCCGACATCAGGCTCGGCGTGCCGCCGCCGATGAAGATGGTGTGTATCTTGCGGCCCCAGACCAGTGGCAGGGATTGCTCGAGGTCAGCGCGCAGCGCGTCGAGATAGGCTTGCTCGGGCAGCGCACTGTCCTCGGTAGGTACGGCACCGTGCGCATCGCCTTGCGCGGCAAATTCATGCGAATTGAAATCGCAGTACGGGCACTTGCGTACGCACCAGGGAAAATGCACGTACAGCGACAGCGGCGGCAAGGCCGACAGGTTCAGCAAGCCCGGTTTGAGATAGCTGTCAACCACCTGGCGCGGTACGGATGACAGTGCAGGCCGGATCGGGATCATGGATGCATCAGGCGAGCTTGCGTATCAATGCCTGCAGCGCCTGGCCGCGGTGTGACTGGCGGTTCTTGCCTTCGGCGCTGAGTTCGGCGGCAGTCTTGCCAAGCGCCGGCAGCAGGAAATGCGGGTCGTAACCGAAGCCGCCGTTGCCGCGTGCTTCGGCAATGATGTGCCCGTCCCAGCGGCCCTCGGCAATCACGGGTTGCGGGTCGTCCGCATGTCGCAGATAGACCAGCACGCAGTAGTAATACGCCGAATGATCGGCATGCGATGCGAGCGCTTCGACCAGCTTGCGGTTGTTGGCGGCATCGGACTTCGGTTCGCCGGCAAAGCGCGCAGACAGCACGCCGGGCGCACCGCCGAGTGCCGGCACGCAGATGCCGGAATCGTCCGCCAGTGCGGGCAGACCGCTTGCACGTGCCGCATGCCGCGCTTTCGCGAGGGCGTTTTCTACGAAGGTGGGATGCGGCTCTTCCGCCTCGGCGATGCCGAGCTCGCCCTGCGTGCGCAGCGCAAAGCCGAGCGGCGCGAGCAGTTGGGAAAACTCGGCCAGCTTGCCGCGATTGTTCGATGCCAGCACCAGCGGCTGTGAATGCGTCATCCGAGGCTCGCCATCAGAGACCGAGCGCCTGCTTCTGCAGACGAATCAATTCACGAATACCGGCATCGGCCAGATCGAGCAATTGATTCATGGTGGCGCGGTCGAATGCATCACCTTCGGCGGTACCCTGCAGTTCGATGAAATGACCGGCCTCGTTCATCACCACATTCATGTCGGTGTCGCAGCCGGAGTCTTCCGGATAGTCGAGGTCCAGCACCGGCTGGCCACCATACACGCCGACCGAGATCGCAGCGACGAAGTGCTTGACCGGCACCCGCGCAATCGCGCCGCTGGAGACCAGCTTCGCAAAGGCATCATAGGCGGCCACCATCGCGCCGGTGATCGCTGCGGTGCGCGTGCCGCCATCGGCCTGCAGCACATCGCAATCGAGTTGCAGCGTACGCTCGCCAAAGGCTTCGAGGTCGAACGCGGCGCGCAGCGAACGGCCGATCAGGCGCTGGATTTCCTGCGTGCGACCCGATTGCTTGCCCTTCGCAGCCTCGCGGTCCATGCGGGTATGGGTGGAACGCGGCAGCATGCCGTATTCGGCCGTGAGCCAGCCCTTGCCCTGTCCGCGCAGGAAGGGCGGCACTTTCTCTTCGAGGCTGGCAGTGCACAGGACGCGGGTATCACCAAACTCGACCAGCACCGAACCTTCGGCATGGCGGGTGTAATGGCGGGTGAGTTTCACATCACGCAGGGCGTGGGCAGCGCGCCCGCTGGGGCGCTGGGTATTCTGATTGGACATGCGTTATCGGGTATCGGTGAGGAAGGCCGTCATTATCGCCGAACCCGGTCGCAGAAGCCGGATAAAGCGTGGACGCGCCGGCAGGCGCAAGGCAGCGCATGGAAGCGCAAGAAAGCGCAGCGGAAACGCTCAGCTTGCCTGCCGAATCAGTTTTTGCAGCGCATACACGCTTTGCGGCCGCGCGAGCGGGTCGAGCCGCAGGCAATTACCGACCAGCCCCACCAGTTCGCTCGAGTACAGCGTGCTCAGTTCGCGGAAATACAAATCCATGCGATCGTCCCGTTTGCGCTCGATCGCGGATTGCGGCGGCACGCCGACCATGCAGGTGAAGATGGCGGCGCCGATGCCATAGATGTCGGTCCATGGCCCGAGTTCACGCCGCGTGTACATTTCCGGCGCGGCAAAGCCCGGCGTGTACATGGTGTGCAGCCGGGTCAGGTCGGCATGCAGGGTCTGGCGCGCGGCGCCGAAATCGAGCAGTACCGGGGTGCCATCCGGCCGCAGCCAGATATTGGCCGGCTTGAGGTCGAGGTGCAGCAGCCGGTGCGTGTGCACCTCGCGCAGCGCATCCATCACACCGGCAAACAATTCGCGCAATGCCGGCTCGGACACCAGCGGCTTGTCGCCCTGACGCCGTCGCAGCGCAATGTGCTGCTGCAATGAACGCCCGTGCAAGTAATCGGTGACGAGATAGACCGTGCCGTGGTCGGCGAACACATCGCGCACGCGAACGACATTGGGATGAACGATGGCCGCCAGCGCCCTGCCCTCGGCAATGAAATGCTGCAGGCCCAGCTGATACAGATCGCGGTGCTGGTCGGGAATGACAGGCTCATGTTGGCCGGCTGAGCGTTGCGCGAGCGCGGCCGGCAGGTATTCCTTGATCGCCACCGGGCGCCCGGCGACATCGTGTGCAAGGTAGACAATGCTGGAGCCGCCCACCGCAATCTTCTTTACAATGCGATATCCGCCACGGTTCTCGCCGAGCACCAGCCCCGCTGGCAATGCTGCGTGATTCGGACCGTCCACCATGTGTGCGTTGTGCTCCCCACCCTTCCCGGGGCGGGATTGTGTGGATCGGTGAGGCATTTGTAAAGTGATAAAGGAAAGAACTTGACCATCAGCAGTATGACGGGTTACGCGGTCGGCAGCCGCGAAAGCGAGTCTGGCACCCTGACACTCGAGCTGCGCAGCGTGAACTCGCGCTTCCTCGACCTGCAATTCCGCATGAACGATGATTTGCGCGCACTGGAACCCGTGTTGCGCGAAGCGATCATGGCGCGCGTGTCGCGCGGCAAGGTGGAATGCCGGCTGTCGTTCGGCCGCAAGGACAAATCCGCCGCCGGCCTCGCGGTGAATGCAACGCTGCTGGCAGCGCTGCAGCAGGCGCAGCAGGAAGTCGCAACGCGCTTCCCGCAGGCGACGCCGTTGTCGGTGCATGAATTGCTGCGCTGGCCCGGCGTGCTGGCCGAGTCCGAGCTGGGTCAGGACAGCCTGCCCGCCGATGTGCAGGCACTGCTGGCGACGACGCTGACGGCATTCGTCGAATCCCGCCAGCGGGAAGGCGCATCACTGGAGGCGATGCTGGTGTCGCGCATCACCGATATCGAGCAGATCGTGAAGACCATCACGCCGCTGGTGCCGCAGGCGATCGAACAATTCCGCAACAAGGCCATCGAGCGCATGTCCGAGGCGCTGGGTCTGTCGCAGGCGGCATCCGGCGCGACCCCGACCATCAGCCGCGAAGAAACGCTGGACCGCATACGCCAGGAAGTCACGCTGTATGGGATACGGGTCGATGTGGCCGAGGAACTCACGCGGCTGTCGGGGCATTTGTCAGAGACACGCGCGATCCTGAAAAAAGGCGGCCAGGTCGGCAAGCGCCTCGACTTCATGATGCAGGAACTCAATCGCGAAGCCAATACGCTGGGTTCGAAAGCGGCGCTGAAGGAATTGTCGGATGCGTCGATGCAGATGAAGTTGCTGATCGAGCAGATGCGCGAACAAGTGCAGAACTTGGAGTAATGACGATGGCCATCCCGGAAACCCGCGTGCAGGCTGCCGGCAGCGTGTTCATCGTGGCCGCGCCTTCGGGTGCCGGCAAGTCATCGCTGGTGACGGCGCTGCTGGCGCAGGACAGCAGCATCGTGCTGTCGATATCGACCACCACCCGCGCACCGCGCCCGGGCGAGACGCATGGCAAGGAATACTTTTTCGCGACCGAGGACGACTTCCTGCAGCGTCAGAAAAACGGCGAATTCCTCGAATCGGCCCGCGTGCATGGCAACTACTACGGCACCTCGCGTGTCTTCATCGATGAACAGACGCGCGCCGGCAAGGATGTGCTGCTGGAGATCGACTGGCAGGGTGCGCAGCAGGTGCGCCGCCAGTTCCCGACCGCCGTCGGCATCTTCATCCTGCCGCCGTCGATCGCGGTGCTGGAACAGCGGCTGCGCAAGCGCGGCCAGGACAGCGATGACGTGATCGCGCGACGGGTGCAGGCGGCGGCCGGCGAGATCGCCCATGCCCCTGAGTTCGACTATGTTATTATCAATGAAGACTTCGAGATGGCGCTGTCCCAGCTCGTTGCACTGACGCGCGCAGCCCGCTGCCGCTACCGTCAGCAAGCGGCGCGGCACCGCCCGCTCTTCGCCGAATACGGCATCCAGGCCCAGCTGAACGATGGCTCGAACGAAGCCAGGTCCTGATCAAGTAACAACTCAGTCGTAGCCCAGATTTCCAGGAGAACGCATGGCACGTATCACCGTTGAGGATTGCCTCAAGAAGATCCCGAACCGCTTCCAGCTGACGCTGGCCGCCACCTACCGCGCACGCCAGCTGCTGCAGGGCCACACGCCCAAGGTTGACAGCAATGACAAGGCGACCGTGACCGCACTGCGCGAGATCGCTTCCGGCCAAGTCGGGATCGAGATGCTGAAGAAGGTCCCGAGCTGACAGGGAGAGGCCCGTAGTCCGGGTCGGCCGAGCAATGCATCCGACACCTGCTGACGCCCCCGCCCCCTCCGCTGTCCGGAAGGCTCCACTTGCTGCGCCTTCCTCCACTGATGCCCCGCCGAATGCGGCTGCAAACAACGCAGCCCCCGCCGTAGCCAACACGACCGCCCCGAACAGCGCCGCGCCGACCACGGTCGGCGTGGCGTCGGTCACGCAGCTGACCAACCGGCTGTCCGAGTACCTGACCCCGTCCGAACTGAAGAAGGTCAAGGAAGCCTATCGCTTCTCTGACGAGATGCACCTGGGCCAGGTGCGCAAGTCGGGCGAGCCTTATATTTCCCATCCGATTGCGGTCGCCGAAATCTGTGCCGAGTGGAAGCTCGATGCGCAGGCCATCATGGCGGCGCTGCTGCATGACGTGATGGAAGACCAGGACGTGCAGAAGGACGAACTGATCGAGCGCTTCGGCGCGCCGGTCGCGTCGCTGGTGGATGGCTTGTCCAAGCTCGACAAGATCGAATTCCAGAGCCAGGTCGAGCAGCAGGCCGAGAACTTCCGCAAGATGCTGCTGGCGATGGCGCGCGATGTGCGCGTGATCCTCGTGAAGCTGGCAGACCGCTTGCACAACATGCGCACGCTGGGCGCGATGTCAGCCGAAAAGCGACGCCGCATCGCACGCGAGACGATGGATGTCTATGTGCCGATCGCGCACCGGCTGGGACTGAACAATATCTACCGCGAACTGCAGGAACTCGCATTTGCCCACCTGTACCCGCTGCGTCAACGCACGCTGGCCAAGGCGGTGCGCGCCGCGCGGGGCAACCGGCGCGAAGTGGTCAGCAAGATTCTGGATGCGGTGGTGCAGGCACTGGGTGCCGCCGGTGTCGAAGCCGGTGTGTTCGGCCGTGAAAAAACCCTGTACGGCATCTACCGCAAGATGCACAACAAGCACCTGACCTTTTCTCAGGTGCTGGATGTGTACGGCTTTCGCGTGGTGGTCGACAGTTTCGCGAACTGCTATGTGGCGCTGGGCGTGCTGCACCGCTTGTTCAAGCCGATGCCGGGCAAGTTCAAGGATTACATCGCGATACCGAAGCTGAACGGCTATCAGTCGCTGCACACCACGCTGATCGGTCCGTATGGCACGCCGGTCGAGTTCCAGATCCGCACCGCCGAGATGCACAAGGTGGCCGAAGCCGGTGTGGCGGCGCACTGGTTGTACAAGAATGAAGGCGCCGAACTGACCGACCTGCAGCAACGCACGCATGCATGGTTGCAGTCGCTGCTGGACATACAGCACCAGACCGGCGACTCGGCCGAATTCCTCGAGCATGTGAAGGTCGACCTGTTCCCGGACTCGGTCTATGTGTTCACGCCGAAGTCGACCATCATTGCACTGCCGCGCGGCGCCACGGCGCTTGATTTTGCGTACATGATCCACACCGACATTGGTGACCATGCGGTGTCGGCACGTATCAACCACGAGCCGGTGGCGCTGAAGACCGAGCTGCGCAATGGCGATATCGTGTCGATCGAAGTCTCCGACGATGCACGGCCGACGCCGAACTGGCTGTCCTTCGTGCGCACCGGCCGCGCACGCTCGGCGATCCGCCATCATCTGCGTTCGATCAACCGGGATGAAGCGGTCGACCTCGGCGAGATGTTGCTCGAACAGGCGCTGATGGCGCTCGACCTGACCGGTGGCGTGCCGCCCGACGTGATGGACAAGCTGGTTGGCGACACCGGCGCGAAAGCGCTGGCTGATATTCATGCCGATATCGGCACCGGGCGCCGGCTGGCACCGCTGGTGGCGCGCCATATCCGCGGGCTGATGGATGTATCGCTGCCGGCCGATGCGGCGTCCGCATCCGCGGCAACGATGGAAGGCAAGGTCAAACCAATGACCATCAGCGGTGACGAGCCGGCGTCGTCGGTGCAGTTGTCCGGCTGTTGTTCACCGATACCGGGCGACACGCTGATCGGCAACCTGCGGCGCGACCAGACCCTGGTGGTTCACACCAGCGATTGCGAAACCGTGCGCCGTCAGCGCGCGAAAGACCCGGGCCGCTGGATCGATGTGGGCTGGTCCGACGACCCAGCCAGCCGTTCGAACTGCCGCATCCGCGTGCTGGTGACCGATGAAAAAGGTCTGCTGGCACGACTGGCCGCCGAGATCAATGAATCCGACTCCAACATCGTGCATGTGGGCATGGATGAAGGCCGCCGCGACGGCCCGCTGACCGAGTTGCGCTTCACGGTGCAGGTAGAAAACCGCGTACACCTGGCGCGACTGATGCGCAATGTTCGGCGCGTGCCCGGCGTCGAGCGCATCCTGCGCGACAAGGGCAATGCCTGAGCCGCTGCATCGGCACTGCAAGCTGCCGGCAGCAAGTGCTGCTCGGTAACGCTAGCGGTGACGAGCATCGGCGTTGACGCCCCGGCTTGATGCGCGGACGCCCTGGCTGGATGCACTGACCGCTTAGCTGCCCGATGCGTTGTTGGCCTGCTCGCTGTTCCTGAACTTGCGGTGCATCGCGCGCAATCCCAGCCACACCACACCCGCCAGCACCGGCACGGCGACGCCAATCGCAAGGTCGGTATCGACATGCAGGCCGGCTGCCTTCAGGCCCTTGGTCGCATAACTGGCCAAACCCACCAGATAGTAGGAAATCGCCACCACTGACAGGCCTTCGACCGCCTGCTGCAGTCGCAGCTGCTGGGCAGCTCGCGCATTCATCGAATCCAGGATCTTGCTGTTCTGCTGTTCTTGCCGGATGCCGACGCGGGTACGCAGCAGCGAGTTGCTGTTCGCGATACGCTCGGCCAGCACCTCTTGCCGCTTGGCGGTGGCGATGCAGGTGTTCATCGCCGGCGTCAGCCGACGCTGCATGAATTCATCGATGGTGGGCACGCCTTCGATGCGACGCTCGCGCAATTCTGCAATGCGCGCATGCACAAGGCCGAAATACGCTTGCGATGCGGAGAAGCGATAGCTGTCATCCACCACTTGCTGTTCCAGCCTTGCAGCGAGCGACGTGATCTGTTCCAGCAATGCCTGTTCTTCAGCCATGCCGGCTTCATCCGACATGCCGGGCTTGCGGGTCGCGACCATGCCCTTGGTGACGGAGGCGAGTTCGGATTCGATGTCGTTCAGTACCGGTGCTGCGCGCTGCGCCACCGGCAGGCCGAGCAAGGCCATCACGCGGTAAGTCTCGATCTCCAGCAAGCGCTGCACCAGGCGACCGGCCTGCTGGCCCTTGAGGCCGGCATCCAGCACCACGAAGCGCGCAAAGCCATCGGCATGAATCTGGAAATCGGTCCACACCTGAGCCGCCTGCGATGCCTCGCAACCGATCACGGCATTGGTTTCGAACAGGCGCCGCATGTGCGGCAGCATCGCATCAGCCGGCTCGGTTGCACGCTCCAGCGCCACATGCGTCGCCACCAGCAGCTTGCCCTTCAGACCCAGCAACCAGTCTTGCGGCAATTCGGCCGATGGCAGTTGCGAGAACAGCTGGCCATCCCCGGTACCGGGACGCACGGCTGACACGACGGTGTAGCCGGCGAACTCGGTATGGCATTCCCACTTCAGGCGGAAACGACCAAAGTCATGGAAAAAGTATTTCGCATTGCCGGCCGGTGCCGGTACGCCGAAGTGCGCGCAAAAGCCCGCCAGCAATGCCGACTGCATGCCCAGCTTGTCGCCGGGCGATGCCGGTTCATTGCGACCATGAATGGCCAGATGCGTGACACGTTCCGGTGCTTCGAGACGAATCGGCGGGCGCGAATGGATCTCCGCGGCCAGCGGCACGCGCAGCGGATGGTTCAGCGTGGAGAAGACAATGGACATGCAGCCATTGTACGACAGCAAGTGACAGGATCGTGACCGTCAGGACCGTGCCGGATAGCTGACGCTCAGAATTTCAAGCGCATCGTCACCGGCCGGCGTGCGCAGGGTGACGACATCGCCCTCGCGCGCCTTGGTCAGCGCGCGTGCGACCGGCGATACCCAGCTGATCTTGCCCTGCAGCGGATCGAGTTCATCGATGCCGACGATGGTGACGGTGTGCTCGTCACCGGCGCCATTCACATAGCAGACAGTTGCACCGAAAAACACCTGATCGCTGCCATGGTGGACGCTGGGATCAACCACTTCGGCCAGGTCCATGCGCTTGGTAAGGAAGCGGATGCGACGATCAATCTCGCGCAGGCGGCGCTTGCCGTAGATGTAGTCACCGTTCTCGGAACGATCGCCATTGGAAGCGGCCCAGTGCACCACCTTCACCACCTCGGGTCGCTCGACATCGATCAGCTGCAGCAGCTCGGTGCGGATGCGCTGATAGCCTTGCGGAGTGATGTAGTTCCTGGCGCCGGGTGGTATCGGCGGCAGGCCGGCGCTGTCGTCGTCCTCGTCACCATCGCTGTCCCTGACGAAGGCCTTGCTCATTCGCGCTCGGCTCCGTCCTTCGCCTTGTTCCTGGGTTTGGCGGCGGCGCCGGACTGCAATGCAAAGCGTGCGCTGCTGTCGCGTGCCAGTGCCTGCGTCAGCCAGGGCATCGTGTCCTTCAATGCAGCCTCCAGCGTCCATGGCGGATTGATGATGAACAGGCCGCTGCCGACCAGCCCGCGACCATCCTCACCGGGTGCGCCGATATGCAAGGTCACATGCAGCCAGTCGGATTGCGCGACGCGCTTCAAGCGCTCGGGCAGCTGCTGCGATTCCAGCCGGCCCAGTGCCGGATACCAGACCGCATAGGTACCGCCGGCGAAGCGCTTCTGCGCATCATCGATCGCGAGCTTGACCTTGCGGTAGTCATCCTTGTCTTCGTAAGGCGGATCGATCAGCACCAGCCCGCGACGCGACGGCGGCGGCAGCAAGGCCTTGAGACCCGCAAAACCATCGGCGCGTTCCGCAAGAATGCGCTTGCCGCGCGTACGCTGACCATTGGCGGCTGCATGTGCTTCGAGACGGCGGATATTTTCATCGAGGATCTTGCCCTCGGTCGGATGCAGTTCGAACAGGCGCAGGCGGTCTTGCTCGCGCATCACGCGCTCGGCGAGGAAAGGCGAGCCCGGATAATGGCGCAACATGCCGGCCGGGTTCATCGCCTTGATGTGCTGTACGTATTCCTTCAGCAGCGGCGGCAAGTCCTTGCGGTCCCACAGGCGTGCAATGCCCTCTTGCGCTTCGCCGCTCTTCGATGCGTAATCGCCGTCGAGCTGGTACACACCGGCACCGGCATGGGTGTCGATCACCATGTAGGCGGTGTCCTTCTGGTTCAGGTAGGACAGCAGCTGCACCAGCACCATGTGCTTGAGCACATCGGCGTGGTTGCCTGCATGGAAGGCGTGGCGGTAGCTGAACATCGATTAAGCCTTGTCGGGCGCATCGGCCCCGTGATTCACAGCCCCGGATTGTAACCTTCGAATGACAAAAGCCGCGCCCTTGTGGGGCGCGGCCTTCGTTCTTGTGGCGTCTCCTCCAGTCCTTGCCTGGCCCTCAGGTCACTGAGGGCCAGGCAGGCATTCAGGCGACTTTCTTGCTGTCGAAGAATTGCTCGTCTTCGGTCGAACCATGCAGCGCGGTGGTCGACGACTGACCTTGCTGGATGGTCTGGGTCACGGCATCGAAGTAACCGGTACCGACTTCACGCTGGTGCTTGACCGCAGTGAAGCCACGCTCGGCTGCCTTGAACTCGGCTTCCTGCAGCTCGACGAAGGCCGACATCTGGTTGCGGGCATAGCCGTGAGCGAGGTTGAACATCGAGTAGTTCAGTGCATGGAAGCCAGCCAGCGTGATGAACTGGAACTTGTAGCCCATGGCGCCCAGCTCTTTCTGGAACTTGGCGATGGTGGCATCGTCGAGGTTCTTCTTCCAGTTGAACGACGGCGAGCAGTTATACGACAGCAGCTTGCCCGGGAATTTGGCATGGATCGCTTCGGCGAATTTCTTCGCGAAGGCGAGGTCCGGCTTGCCGGTCTCGCACCAGATCAGGTCCGCATACGGTGCATACGCGAGACCACGCGAGATGGCCTGGTCGATGCCCGGGCGGGTCTTGAAGAAGCCTTCGACGGTACGCTCGCCGGTGCAGAAGGGCTTGTCGTTGTCATCCACATCCGACGTCAACAGGTCGGCCGCTTCAGCGTCGGTACGGGCGACCAGGATGGTCGGGGTGCCGGACACGTCGGCAGCGAGACGGGCTGCGTTGAGCTTCTCAACCGCTTCACGGGTCGGGACCAGCACCTTGCCGCCCATGTGGCCGCACTTCTTCACCGATGCCAGCTGGTCTTCGAAGTGGACGCCCGAGGCGCCGGCTTCGATCATGGCCTTCATCAGTTCGAACGCGTTCAGCACGCCGCCGAAACCGGCTTCAGCGTCAGCGACGATGGGGGCGAAGTAATCGATGTCGTTCTTGCCTTCCGACCACTGGATCTGGTCCGCACGGGTCAGGGTGTTGTTGATGCGCTTGACGACCATCGGCACCGAGTTCGCCGGGTACAGCGACTGGTCCGGGTACATTTCACCCGCGAGGTTGGCATCGCCTGCCACCTGCCAGCCGGACAGGTAGATGGCCTTCAGGCCAGCCTTCACTTGCTGCATCGCCTGGTTGCCGGTCAGCGCGCCGAGTGCGTTGACGAAAGGCTCGGTATGCAGCAGGTCCCACAGCTTTTCGGAGCCACGCTTGGCCAGCGTGTGCTCGACCGGCACCGAGCCGCGCAAACGGACCACGTCTTCTGCCGTGTAGTTGCGCTTGATACCCTTCCAGCGCGGGCTGTCTGCCCATTCTTTTGCCAGTGCCTGAGCTTGTTGTTCGCGAGTCGCCATGATCTTCCCTCCAAGTAAATGCGCCACAAATGAAACCAACGATGAAATCCTATGGCTCAAATCTTAGGGCTTTTTTTGCGCGGCAACAAGGTCTTATATAAGACACATAAGATAAATTTTATTGTTTTTAATCAGTCACTTGTATTTTAATTTTTGCGATACGAAATACGATTTCTTCACACGAAAGAAAACTGCTTTGCACCGCACAGCGGTAATTTCATAATGCGAAACGAGCATTGCATCGTCTGAAAGCGGCGTTGGTCACCGGCGCCGGAAAGCGCCGGCACGCAGCAGCGCTTCCGGCCGGTTCAGACCAATGGTCCGGCTGCCACCAGCACACCGTCCTCGTCGGCATAGATCCACTGCCCCGGCCGCACGGTCACGCCGCCGATATCGACCGCGATGCCATGCTCACCCAGCCCTTTGCGAAAGCTGCGGCGCGGATGCGTGGCGAGTGCACGAATGCCGACCTCGCAGGCATTGAGTTCGGCACTGTCACGCACGCAGCCATGCACGATAAGGCCGGCCCAGCCGTGCTTTTCCGCCAGCGCGCCCAGATTGCCGCCCACCAGCGCACAGCGCAGACTGCCACCGCCATCGACCACCAGCACTGCACCATCACCGGGGGTTTCGAGGGTGCTCCGTACCAGCACGTTGTCTTCGAATACCTTCAGCGTGCGTGCCGGACCGCAGAAACGCAGTCGCTTGCCATAGGCACGAAATACCGGCGGCAAGATCGCCAGGCGGCCGTCGGCCAGCTGGTCTTCATTCGCATCGCACAGGTCGCAGGTCGCAAAATCCATGGTCATCTCCGCCGGGATAAAAGAACTGGGATTGTAGCGACCGCCTCGCGCAGCCCGGTCTTGCGCCCCCCCCTTCCCGGCCTGCGCGCGCTGCCGATACTTCACGCCGCTGTTCACCACCGGCACGCCGTGTACCCGGACCATGTCGGCACCCGTGCCGAGGGGCATCCACCACAAGGGGCCCCCACCGCAAGCGACATCCTCCACGAGCGGCATCCTCCATTTGACGGATTGACGACGGCGCGCACCCCATCGAAGATCAAAGCCATCATTCACGCAGGCCATCAGCGGGGGTTCATCATGGAGCGATTCAATTTTTCGTCGGCGCGACCGGTGTCGCCACAGACCGTGAACGATGCGCTCGCGGCTGCCAACGGTGCACTGCGTGAGCACAAGACCATCGCCGTCGATGACGCCGGCTCGCTGAAGCCCGGTCGTGCCGAAGGCGAGCCTGCGGATTTCCGGATGATATTCACGCGCCTGTTCACGGAGCCGTTGGATCCGGGCGCGACACTGCACCAGAAGATGGTGGCCGAGGTGGCGAACCAAATGCATATCGATGGTGATCGCGCCACCTATATCGTCAACAAGCGCGTCGGTGCACTGACCGACATTCGCCATGCGATTGACCATCGCGACCTTGCGCCGATCGCGGAACGCTGGTCCAGGCTGGCGCGTGAGCTGTCACGGCACACCGAAGAGACGCGCCTCGCATATCGCGATGCCGTGCTGGAAAAATTCAGACTAGGCTGTCCCGTCGATCTGCCACTGAACCCTGTGGAGGGCCATGTGGCCACGCTGAAGCGCCCGTTCAGCGAGGGCGCACAGGTGCAGATTTTGGATGACTACCAGCAGTTGAACAAAGACAGCGTGGATGCCGGCACCGGGCTGGCGCCGGAGTTTGTCAAGGATGCGAACCGCGCCACCTTCATCTTCGTCGGTGATGACGGCCAGGCGCAGGTTTTCACGTACGGCCCCGTTGAAGCGGTGATCGCGGCATTACGCCGCTTCGCACAGGACGATCAGCCCATGGCCGCTTGCCTGTCAAAAATGATCAACCAGCGCGGACTGGCCGGTCTGTATGTGCCGCTGCATACAGACTTCCCGACGCCAACCGGTGAAAGGCTGGCCGCGCCTTGTGAGGTAAAGGCGTCCAAAGGCACGGCGAAGCAGGTGAGTATGTACCGGCTGGCGCGCGATGGTGACGGGCATATCACCATCACGACCGACCACTACGAGCGGCATCACTTGCTGCAGGTCGAATCAAGCAAAGAACACATCCCGGTCAATCGCTGGGAAGGCTGGACCGGGGACGTCGGCCCGGACAATTTCAGCGTGCACGTGCACTGCGCATTGCGTACATCTGAATCAGACCTGCAGGCGAACCATATCGATGTGCGTTTCGTCGAGCCACCGTATGCAGAATTCCGCTACCAGATCGCGTGGGATCTGCTCGATGCGCAGTAACGCTGAACGTCACATCTTGCGAAAGCCCAGCTCCGAGCCGGCGACGTCGACCATGATGGTGTCCTTCGGCCCGAACTGACCTTGCAGGATGGCCTTCGACAAGGGGTTTTCCAGCTCCTGTTGTATCGCGCGCTTCAGCGGCCGCGCGCCATAGACCGGATCGAAGCCGGCCTCGGCCAGCTTGTGCAAGGCCGCATCCGACACTTCGAGGCCGATCTCCATTTTCGCGAGACGCTGCTCGAGTACGTTCAATTGTATCTTTGCGATCGAACTGATGTGCTTCTGGTCGAGGCCATGGAACACCACCAGTTCATCGATGCGATTGATGAACTCCGGGCGGAAATGTCCGCGTACCTCGGCCAGCACGGCCAGCTTCACCAGCGCCGGATCGCTCTCTTCCATGGACTGTATCTTGTGCGAGCCGAGGTTGGAGGTCATCACGATCACGGTGTTCTTGAAGTCGACCGTTCGCCCCTGACCATCGGTCATGCGGCCATCGTCCAGCACCTGCAGCAACACGTTGAACACGTCCGGGTGGGCTTTTTCGATTTCATCGAGCAGGATCACGCTGTAGGGCTTGCGCCGCACCGCCTCGGTCAGGTAACCGCCCTCTTCGTAGCCGACATAGCCGGGCGGCGCGCCGATCAGGCGCGCGACCGAATGCTTTTCCATGAATTCGCTCATGTCGAGACGGATCAGTGCTTCATCGGAATCGAACAGGAAGGACGCGAGCGTCTTGGTCAGCTCGGTCTTGCCGACACCGGTCGGCCCGAGGAACATGAAGGAACCGTAGGGCCGGTTCGGATCGGCCAGGCCTGCGCGTGAGCGGCGAATCGCATCCGATACCGCATTGATCGCTTCGTTCTGGCCCACCACGCGCTGGTGCAGCACTTCTTCCATGTGCAGCAGCTTGTCGCGCTCGCCCTGCATCATCTTCGATACCGGGATGCCGGTGGCACGCGACACGACTTCGGCGATTTCTTCGGCACCGACCTGTGTGCGGAGCAGGCGCGGCTTCGCCTCGCCGTCAGCGCTGTCGCCGGTCGCTCCCTTGTCGGCTTGCTTGAGCTTCGCTTCCAGCTCGGGCATGCGGCCATACTGCAGCTCCGACATTTTTTGCCAGTCGCCCTTGCGGCGCGCCTCTTCCATCTGCAGGCGCACGCGCTCGATCTCTTCCTTGATCTGGGTGCTGCCATGCACGGCGGATTTCTCGGCCTTCCACACTTCTTCCAGATCCGCATACTCGCGCTCGAGACGCTTGATCTCGTCTTCCAGCAGCGACAGGCGCTTCTGGGACGCTTCGTCCTTTTCCTTTTTGACCGCTTCACGCTCGATCTTCAGCTGGATCAGGCGGCGGTCGAGCTTGTCCATCACTTCGGGTTTGGAGTCGATCTCGATCTTGATCTTCGACGCCGCTTCATCGATCAGGTCGATCGCCTTGTCGGGCAGGAAGCGGTCGGTGATATAGCGGTGCGACAGCTCGGCCGCAGCGACGATCGCCGGATCGGTGATGTCGACGCCATGGTGCACTTCGTATTTTTCCTGCAGGCCGCGCAGGATGGCGATCGTCGACTCGACGCTCGGTTCGTCGACCAGGATTTTCTGGAAGCGGCGCTCGAGCGCGGCGTCTTTCTCGATGTACTTGCGGTATTCATCAAGCGTGGTAGCGCCGACGCAGTGCAGCTCACCGCGTGCCAGCGCGGGCTTGAGCATATTGCCGGCGTCCATCGCGCCCTCGGCCTTGCCGGCGCCGACCATGGTGTGGATCTCGTCGATGAACAGGATGATGCGCCCCTCCTCGGCGGCCACCTCCTTGAGCACGGCCTTCAGCCGCTCCTCGAACTCGCCGCGGTACTTGGCGCCGGCCAGCAGGCCGGCCATGTCCAGCACCAGCACCTGCTTGTCACGCAGGGTGTCGGGCACCTCGCCGACGACGATGCGCTGGGCCAGGCCCTCGAC
>JACCDN010189369.1_pt1 | contig 16962 bp, 16 predicted proteins | sample 7441691 | NCBI WGS metagenome assembly JACCDN01 (sample SAMN15323439, study PRJNA562643) | freshwater metagenome | isolation source: river surface water | place: USA:Blue River Watershed | collected 2017-08-16
ATCGTGCACACCATGTTTACTCAGTAATCAGACCTGCACTCGACAGAGGTGAAGTGGTTATCTCTGATCGTTACTTCGATTCATCAGCGGCCTACCAAGGTGCGGGTCGAGTGCTAAACCCAACAGAAGTCGCACGCATATCTCGTTGGGCTACAGAGAGCTTGTATCCAACTCTGACAATTCTTATCGACCTCCCTGCAGAAAATGGTTTAGGCAGATTGCAATCACGTGATCGACTTGAAGCTGAATCAAATGATTTCCACGAACGTGTGCGTCAAGAGTACTTGCAGATTGCGATGATGGATCCAGAGCGCTACTTCGTTGTTGATGGCACGCAATCGATTGAAGAGATCAACTCTCAAATCACTGCACGAGTCTCTGAACTCCCTGCGCTTAAGCGCAATGCCACTCAAGAAATCAAACGAAAGTTCCGCAAGTAAATGTCTTCCGTCTTTGATGATTTAGTTGGTCAAGAACACATCATCGACATTCTTAAGGGCGCTGTTGCAGCATCGCGTCAAGGCTCAGATTCACAGGAAATGACGCATGCTTGGGTCTTTACAGGCCCTCCAGGTTCTGGCAGATCTTCCGCAGCCGTTGCCTTTGCGCAAGCCCTTATTTGCCCAAATCAAGGCTGCGGTACCTGCAATGAATGTCAATCAGCTGCTACAGGTGGGCATCCTGATGTCGAAGTTATTCGTACAGAAGGACTTTCGATCAAAGTAGAAGAAATCCGCGAACTTCTTACTCGTGTTGCATGGGCACCATCTATGGGCGGATGGCGTGTAGTTGTTATGGAAGATGCAGATCGACTTACCGAATCAGCAGCGAATGCATTGCTCAAAGCAATTGAAGAACCAGGAACTCGCACGGTCTGGTTGCTCTGCGCACCAACTCTTCATGATGTTCTACCAACTATTCGCTCACGATGCCGACACTTGCAACTGCGCACTCCATCGATAGATGCCGTTACACAAGTTCTCATAAAGCGTGAAAAAGTTTCACCAGCTATGGCCGACTTTGCGGCTCGTGTTAGTCAGGGACATATTGGACGAGCGAGACACTTTGCAGCCAATGAATCAGTTCGCATTAACAGAAAAGTGATTATGCAACTGCCACTGCAAATTAGTTCGCTTGCTGCTGCTTTCCAAGCAGCGCAAACCCTGATTGATCTTGCAACTGAAGAAGCAAATACAGCATCTGAAACCAGAGATGAAAAAGAGATTGAAAAACTTCAAGAGGCTTACGGTAAAGGCGCTAATGGGAGAGGTATGGCGACAGGTGTTGCTAAGGCAGTAAAGGAGTTAGAGAAGGAACAAAAGTCTCGAGCAACGCGCATGGTGCGTGACTCAATTGATGGAGCGCTCCTTGACTTAGCGACCTTCTACCGCGATGTCATGATGGTTCAGGCGGGCGACGCTGGATTAATTATTAATGCAGATATGCAAACAGAAGTAGATGGCTACGCATCAATTATTTCCGCACACGCGGCGGTTCAAAAAATGAGCGCCATTTTGGAAGCTAGAAACCACTTGGCTATGAACGCAGCCCCCTTGGTGACTTGCGAAGCGTTAATGTGCGAGTTGGCCCGCAAGTAAGGGGTTTCTCTGGCCTTTTGCGATGGTCATAACCACCCCTTGAGATAGTGCAGAATTCCACCATGCGCCTAGACCATGTCTCATATGTGACTTCTCACGAACAATTAGCCGACACAGTTCAACGCCTGGGTTCTCGCCTAGGTAGCACTTTCGTTGACGGTGGTATCCATCCTAGATTTGGCACACGAAATTTCACGTGTGCATTAAAGAACGGTCAGTACATTGAGGTTGTTTGCCCCCTCGATCACCCTGCTACAGAACAAACACCGTGGGGCAAGGCTGTATCTAAGAAAGCTAACGAAGGAGGCGGCTGGTTTACCTGGGTTTTTAGCACCGAAGACATTTCACCGATAGAAGAAAAGTTCGGCCGAGAAGCAATTGAGGGTCACCGCACACGTCCAAATGGAACTGACCTGAAATGGAAGCAAATCGGCGTAAAGGAAATTGCAGATACGCGTGAATTCCCATTCTTTATTCAGTGGTTATCGGTTGATCATCCATCACAAGACGGAATTCCTCTCGCAGAGATTGAAAAAATTGTGATTGCAAATAGAAATCAGTTAAAGGAATCTTGGTTTAAAGAGGAGATACTTGCTTCACTTGGCAACGTTCACATTGACTGGGTCAACCCTACACAGAATGAAGATCAATCTGGGATTGTAGCCTTGCACCTTTCAACGCCGACTGGCCAGGTTGTATTGGATTGAAGTCAAGTTAGAAATGGACTGGCGAACAACTTGGAAATAGCAGTAATTGGAGGATGTGGGTTTATCGGGACGCATGTCACTTCAAAGTTGATTCAGAATTATCACCGAGTATTTAGTATTCATACGCGCATTCACGAGCCCCGGACAGACGGCGTAGAGTGTTTTTATGGAAATTTTGACGATGAGAAACTCATGGGAAAAATTCTCTCCCGCTCTGATTGTCTAATTCACCTAGGGGCGAGATACACACCCGCGGAGGCAGCTTTATGCCCTGGGGAGGCTAATTTGAATGACTTAAACGCAAGTAAAAAATTAATTGAAATTGCAATTTCTCTCGAGATTCCCCGAATCATTTTTGCATCATCGGGGGGAGCAATTTACGGAAAATTAATTGATGGGACCTTGGCCAAAGAGAACATGGTTCCTAGGCCGACGTCACTGTATGGACAAATTAAATTAGATCTCGAAAAAACTTTACTTCAAAAAATCCAAATATCGTCAACAAAGCTCCAATCTCTCCGAATTTCAAATGCTTTTGGGCCAGGGCAGAGCGCCAGAGAAAATTTTGGTGTAATTCCAACTTTTTTAAATCTTCTTGAACAACAAAAGCCCCTTACAATTTTGAACCCAAGTTCAAGCCGAGATTATATCTTTGTAGAGGATGTGGCAGAGGCCTTCTTGAAGAGTTTGAAATATGAGGGACAAGTAAATATCTTCAATATTGGAACGGGAGTAGCGACAAATCCAATTGAACTCGTTGAACTAATTTGTGAGTTAAGAGGTGAAAGCCTCCCACCTCTTTTGTATTCAGAAGAACTCCCAAGTAGCGTGTCCTTTAATGCCCTAGACATCTCCTTAGCAATAAAGGAACTGACTTGGCAGCCACAACACAGTTTGGCTCAAGGACTAGCAAAACTTATAGCAAGCAGGAATCAAAAGTGATAGTAGACTCCTGAAATGGGAATGAAAGACCGCTTTTGGTACCTACTGCTTCTAACTGTAAAGCGTTGGACCCGGGCTAAATTGCTTCCAAAAGTCACAAGTACAATATCGGAAATAGAGATTAAAGATATCGTAATTAGCGTTGGTGGATTTGGCCCTGTGGATCGTTACCTTAGTAGCCTGTCATCACGTGAACATTTCAGGCTAATTTCGTTTGATATAGACCCAAAACATAAGCCGAAGATCCTAGCTGATGTGGAAAATCTTAACAGTGAGCTTATTCAGAGAAGAATCAAACCGAATGTAATTATTGCGTTAGAAGTATTCGAGCATGTTCCCAACCCATTCACAGCCATTAATGAATGCTTTGATTCCCTCTCATCTGGGGGGGTCTTGATTTTTTCCACCCCTTGGATAATTCCTGTACACGATGCCCCGCAGGACTTTTGGAGATTCACTCCAGAGGCACTGAGGAAATTAACGCAGAAATTTGGTCAAGTTGAAATCATTGCCAGAGGGGATGAATTCGATAGCGTTATAGCCCTGATGCTTCGTGGCCTGTTTGGGAAAGGGTTAAGATTCAGATTCATGTTGACGCTCGGGCTGATTTTTTCCATAATTTCCCCTAAGCCGAAACTTTATTTTGAGCCAAGACTTCCAGATTCCACCATTGGCTACATAGTGATTGCCAAGAAATAAAGAATGAGTACGATAGCAAAATTGGAGGTCAAAACTGAACGTAACAGTCATTTCTGATAACAAAGAGATTGCAGAATTTATTTGTTCTACTTTACGTGCCGATGAAATAAATAAGGTCAATTTATGCTTTACTGGTAAACCTAAAAGTAACTCCGATCTTTCTGAGATTGGAGGAACATACATTGATTTCCAGAATCCCTTTGATGTAGATAATCTTATTTCAGGCTCCCAGCTTGTAGTTTCTGCCCACTGTAAAAAGATATTTCCAACAAAAATTGTAGATTCTGTGCGCTGCATTAACATTCACCCGGGCTTCAACCCTATTAACAAGGGTTGGTTTCCGCAGGTATTTTCAATTCTAAATAATCAAATTGCGGGGGCCACAATACATTTGATGACTTCAGATGTAGATGCAGGACCAGTGATCGCGCAAGAAAAGGTCTCAATTGAATTTCAAGATAATGCATCCGATGTTTATCAAAAGATAATTGCTAAGGAAAAAGAACTTTTTCTCGATAACCTTGGAAAAATCCTAGATCTAAACTACAAGGGAGTGGAGATTGAGGACGGAAACTACAATAGTCTCAGTGATTTTAAAGCTCTGTGTTCCTTAGATCTAGAGTCAGAAAATTCCCTGGAGTATCACCTCAGACTATTGAAGAGCTTGACATTTCCAGGATTTCAAAACGCCTATGTGTGGGTAGGTGGAGAGAAATACTTTATTGAAGTGAAGATTACACCCTCCAAACAGGACCACAAAACTTGAAAATTCTTGTGGTCTCTGATTTTTCGTCGGCACAACCAGGCGGTGCCCAAGTAATCGCAGAGACAATCAGCAACATGTTGGCTTCGAATGGAGATCTATGCAGATTTAGAGCTTATCCAATTTCAAAAACTCGGATTTTCCGAGGAATTTCCCAGCCTAGTATAGTCAGAGAAATTCTAAGCCTTATAAATCCGGTGGCGGTTATCAGAATGGTTTTTTTACAAATCTCTTATAAACCTGATGTAATTTGGTACCACAATGTCAATAATAGATGGTCATGGGCGATTCTACGTATTAATATAAGACGTTCTAAGAAATTAATTACTTTACACGACTTGACTGCAATCTCCAATAAAAAGTTGAATTCTTTAGAAGTTGAAAAAATTATTAAAAGTTCCATTTTTAACTTTTCTAGAATACGGATCCTAATAACCAAAAAATTAATTGGAAAAACAATCACGGTCTCGATTGGGGAAACTTGTAAAAATGCCTTAATTGAGACTGGTTATCGAATTGATGCGCAAATCTCAAATCGGATAATGCCATGTACACATACCGAACCTCGATCCAAGCATCCAAATTCAGTTTTATTTGCAGGTCGACCTTATTTGAAAGGCGCTGATTTCGTCGCCAAGGCAGTTGCGCGTGCTGAAGAATGGACGTTGTTTATTGCATCAGATGAGGAAGCCTACAAGTTAGCTTTAGAGTTTTGCCCGCCAGAGCGCATAAAGTATCTAGGTTTGATCCCTAGAGATGAATTACTAAAACTACTTCATTCAATCGAATTAGTTGCAGTGTGCAGCCAATACCTTGACAACTACCCAACGATTGGATTGGAGGCTTTAGTTCATGGTGCAATACCGTTCACATCTTCGTATACAGGGTTATCCCGAGTATTTGCAGGAATCTCACCCGCCCTTGTTTTAAATCCTGGAGAAGTTCCAGACTTAGACAAAATTCTGAGCGCAGGAAATTCTGCAAGAAATCAACTATTGAAGGCAGCAGTACCAGTTCAGGACATCGAATCCATGATTCAAGAGTACCTAGCTCTGTTCTCGAATGAAAATATCCCCTAGCGAATTACAGGGGCAATCTAAGCCAACGTCCTAAAGTTTTCAAGTGCACGCCCAATTCTCTCCCAGTCTGAATCTGTTAGGAAAAAGTGAAAAGGCAAGCCCAGCGAAGTCTTTGCAATTTCTACCGTGCTAGAAAATGTACCTACAGAAAAACTCTCGTAAGCAGGCATGGTGTGGCATCCATCCACCCACCAGTCTCTAAATTGAATGCCTGCCGAAACGAGGCAAGCCTTTAACAATTCTTTTGCTCGGGCATTTTCTAATTGGACAATCCAGTACGGGGTCGCATAACCGTTCAGCATCGCACTCGTGGGGATTAGATGAAATTTTTGAGATAGATTTAAGGCTAACTGACTATTTGCAAGAATCTTGCTTTTAGTCTGTCCCCATAAATCCATTGAAGCCAATCCAACTGCGCAAGCGTATTCACTTAGTTTTGCGTTTGTCCCAACACTATAAGACCTTCGATCCCCCAAGCCATTCATCCCGAAATTTATCCAAGATTTAAACCTTGAAATCCACTCTGTATCTTCTGAAATGAATATTCCGCCCTCGCCGGCCCCAACTAGTTTTGTCGCATGCATGCTCACTATAAACGCAGCATCCTTTTTGTCGAGTGCTCCAGGCCTAGATAGAGCATCAAAAGACGCAGCAGCATCAATGACTACATTGACTTCGTTTTTCCGATACCGGGTAAAGTTTGGACCTTCTCCAAATGGCAACACGTCAAGTAAATTTGAACAATCGTCATGTATATTGACTCGTCCATCACTGTCTACATCCCTAAATCTTAACTTCCGATTAGTGCTAAGTACCGCCGCTGGACTAGCCGTGAATGTCCAACTAGGACAATCCCAGACCGAGTCGGTTCGTGAAGATGTAATCACCGCACCAGAAATAGCCACGGTGGCGTTTGAACACAGAGCTATATTCTCGCTATTCACGCCAAAGTGTTCCGACAACCGTTGAGTTAGCTCTGAATGCAAGGAGCCAAAATTCGAATATACCTTAGAGGAATCTATGCGGCGTAAATAGGGAATAAGATCACTTGTCGTCGGCATTCTCGGAATCATGAGCGGTACTTGATCCATAATTACCTCAACTAATTCCGAAAAACCGTATGTTTTCCTGTGCTTAGCCTATAGCAGGCCTTCCCTAATGAACTTTCCTAGAATAGGCAACTTGGGCAAAAACTCCGGAATAGTGTGATTTTGATGTTCTCGGCGAGTCTCGCAAGATCGACATATTCGCAAACCCTGACGATTCGATACCACAGGCAAATTGCAAGTTAATGTTGCAGTATCAACTTTGAATGGAGAGACTGAAGATATGTCCACACCCGTATCCTCTACGAGTGACAACTGTGGAGCTAAAGCAAATTTGCCTAAAGCCCACAACCCAAGTTGCCATTCAGTATCCCAAGCATACTTACTTGCACGAGCCTTTGTATATTTGAACTCCCAAGTTTTCTGAAAACGCTTATAAAAAATTCTGGAGAGTAACCCCATTAAATTTTTATTTGTGTATTTTTGTACTACATTTCGAATTTCATGCGCATAAAGGTTAGAGACTTGAGTGGAAATCTCAAAAAATTGATTTCTGCTAATTAAATTTCCCCACATTTCGGGCCAGTTGGTAGCTCTCACCCCAGATTCAAATTTACCTAAATGATTTCGCGAGGAATAGAGACAAGCCATTCCAATCGATGGATTGCCTCCCATTAAAATGATAGATTTTTCAAGGTACTCACGAGGATTTGAAGTCAGTAGTAAATCGTCTTCTATTAGAACTATGAATTCGAATTGACCCAAACTCCAATCTAACGCTTCATAACAGGCTCGCTTAGTGACTAAATTCGTATCAGAAACTTTAAAGTCCAAAATATCCCCCGCAAGCTTCCACTCGTGGCACTTTGAGATAAGGTTCATATTTTCCGAAGTAATTTCAGTTGAACTTTCGGTTGCACGGTCGACAAAAAGAAGTATTGGCGCATTTATATCTAGGCTGATTATCGACTCGATGCACGCTCTCACTTTGGCTGGTCTAGCGAAGCCTGTCACACAATATGCGTATTTTGTCATTCCTCATGCCTAACTGAATCAGATCTAATTGTTGTAAACTGAAGTCTTAATCATCATCCGAATAAAAGCTTCCAAATTGAAGCATTAAAAACAGAAATTTATATATTTTGAACTCATAAATGTTTCACCCAAAGTCTACCTGCGTAGTCAAGATAGTTGAGTAAAGGAGATAGCTCGTTATCTCTCAAGAATTGATCCACAGCAAGTTTTGATCCACTCCAATGTCCATAGTCGTCAATAATGACAACCCCTCCAGTAGCCACCAGCGGATATAGCTTCTCTAATTCCTTTTTTGTAGATTCATACCAATCGGTATCGAGCCGAAGGAGTGAGATACTTTCGGGTAAACCATCCTCAAGTGTTTCAAGTACATCTCCCTTAATTAGATGGAAATTCTGTATCGGATAATCTAACGAACTTAACATTTGCGTTACATTCTCTAGTGTCGCCCTAGCCCATACATTTTCACCATTAGACATTGGAGTTGACGCCAACATATCACTAGCAAGAGTTTGCGTACCTTGCTTTCTGTCTAAATCGGTAGGTTTTGTCATCCCTTCAAAAGTGTCATATAAATAAATATGTCGATCATTTATATTCATCGACCTCAAGGTCCTTGCGATGATTAGGGCCGAAGATCCTTTGTAAACTCCGCATTCAACGAAGGAGCCACATATTCTATTGTTAACTACATATTTAGTTGCACTGATTAATGCCCAAATTCTCTGAGTGGACTGCATGCTAATTTGTGAAGCCAGCCGAATAGTTTCGAGATCATAATCACTTGCTTCGGCAATATTTAGATTCTGCTTTCCATCCGCCTTTACAACTTCATATCCATGCTTTCGCAGAGAAATCAGGATAGCCGTTTTCATTTTCGTTGGAATTTTCATGTAACCCCTGTTGCGTTCTTGAAGTGATAAACATTGTGTGCTCTGGAGGGGATACAATATCAAGATGCAAATGGGTTTTGTTTCGTTTTGGGGTGGTGATTTAAGGTGGAAACTTGCTTCAAAAAGGATTCTCCAACAAGCTTTTTCTAGTAATCAGTTTTCAAATATCGAAATATATGATCGAAAATCACTTGGAGATTTGTGTGAACCAGAGGTATTGGAATTCATTGACAATAATAGAAAAGGATTTGGATACTGGATTTGGAAAGCTCCAATAATCATAGACTTTATAAACAAGAACCCCGAGATAGATTTGATTTGTTATGCGGACTGTGGTTGCGAGTTCAATTCTAGTCGGCCTGCTTTGTCAAGGTGGCTGACATACACCAAGGAACTTGAAACTTCAGATGCGCTTTTTTTCGAGACTGACTGCGTAGAGCGTGAATGGATCACGCGAGAATTAGTACAACGGATGGATATCACTAGTGTTGAGCTGGAACAAAATCAAATTGCGGCTACTGCTTTTCTCATGAAACGAGATTTTGCACTAGATTTTTGTCAAAGATGGTATCAGCTCATGAAAGAGTCGAATTTCGAATTTCTAGGATCTTCCTATGATCTTAAAAATCAAGACGTTTCCTTTAAGGATTCCAGATGGGACCAATCTATTTTTAGTATCATGGCTAAACGAAGTTTGAATGTCAAAACCCTTAAAACCACAGAGGAAAACTTTTTTGCAGGGAACTGGGCGAAAGGTTATGAATTTCCAATTCTTACGACCAGAAATCCAAGCCGGTTTTCAATTTACAGAGTTGGCCGAATTTGGAGGGTTTTGCGGCTGATAGAGAAGATCACTAGCAAATTCTTTAGCCTACTGATGAGGTAGATTCATCGTCGAGCGAGTGAAATTACAGCCGCCGCAAGTATCAATAATGCTCGAGACTATTAAGGAATATTCTTAACTTTAAATGCTTTCGGAATATCCTTTAGAGTCTTTGTTGGAAAAAGTTGTCAAGGTTTAGGGATTTCTGAGATATGTCAACTGCATCCTCACAAGAATTTCATTAAAGTATCTATGAAAATTAAAGTTACAGCAGTTGGTCAAGAGCTGAAGTCTAATCGTGCTTCACATTTCTTCGGCTCATCACGAATCGTAGACCCTCATATTTCAGATTGAGTTCGTAAAAGTTCCTTTTTAGCGATGCGGAATTATGCTACGTGTGTACGTGACGAGGCAAAAAAATTCTTGAACTCATCCATATGCCCAGAATTGATGGCCCTGTCTTGCATTGCAAGAATCATAAGTAACATTAGAGTTACAGGTTCACAAACCCTGAGTTAAAAAATGAGGAAATCGAGGAAGTACAACCTGAACAAGTAATATACAATTGTCACATGTGTGGAATAGTCGGGCAATTCGGAACGTCTATAAATGAAACATGGCTAAATCAAGAGCTTGTCAATCTGAGACATCGAGGACCTGATGCGCAATCATCAGTACGCGTAAACGAGAATCTAATTTTGGGATCAACAAGGCTTGCGATGACCGACCCCAATCCTAGAAGTAATCAACCTATGGTTAGTGATTTGCGTTCAAGCATTATTTCATTTAATGGCGAGATCTACAATTATAAAGAACTTAGAGGAAGACTGGAAAACCAAGGTATAGTATTCAAAACTGAATCTGACACCGAGGTCCTGCTTAAATGGCTAGATATCTATGGCGTGCCAGGTATAAAAGATTTCAATGGAATGTATGCATTTGCATACTATTCAAGTATTGAAAAGAAATTGATTTTGGCTCGCGATAGTTTAGGCAAAAAACCTCTCTACACATTACTAGTGGGCAAAAACCTCTATTGGTCCTCTGACATGAATTCTTTACTTGTACATGCAGGTAAACCACGGTTAAATCGGCAAGCACTTTATGAGTATTTATCTCTGGGCTATACTTTATACCCGAGTTCAATCTTAAGTGGCGTTCAGGCAGTGACGCCTGGTGTGGCAATCAGTTATTCCGAAGAATTGACTTCAGTTAGAGAAATTATCGTCCCCAGTTCCCACCAAATAGGTACTGACTTGAGGGCGACATTAGTTTCCGCTGTAAAAAACAGAGTCGAAGGACATCCCCATGTAGCTCTCTCGCTATCCGGTGGTTTAGATTCAACAATTATCGCTGTAGCCTTAAAAGAGTTAGGGGTCTCTTTCCAGACTTATTCGGCAATCTGGACGGATTCTGATAAGTCGCGCTACAACACCGATGCAGTTCTAGCGAAAGAGATATCACTTAAGTTGGGCGTAGAAAATGTCCAAGTAGACATGATAAATAGCGAGAACTTGCAACCTGAAATTGACAAGTTTGTAAGCGTTATGGGCGAGCCCAATAACAACCCTTCCGGAATATCGATGCTTAAACTGTATGAGAAAATCGCTATGGATAAGAATCGCCTCGTTCTAACTGGCGATGGTGCAGATGAACTTTTTGGCGGATATGCAAGACACTTGAAAGTCTCACAAATGAATAGAATTTTGTGTTTACCTAGTTCTATCCAAACTCAAATCGCCACTAGGCAGCGAACTCCATGGTCTCGGGTTTTACAAAACATTGCCTCTAGCCAATTGAGTCCAAATGATCCGCTGGGGTGGCTCCACTGGCATTGGGTTTTTCGCCCAGCTGATATTTCAAAACTTCTGCCTGGGTTTTTTAACAATGAGGAAGTGATTCGGAATTTATCAAAGGCAGTGGCTGCAAGTTTGCCTGTAAGTTACTCAGGCAGCAGTGTTCAATCACTCTTGCTTAGAGACACTAATTTGTGGCTAGTTAACGAATCTAATCGAAAATTAGACAGAATTTCTATGGAGTATTCGATCGAGGCTCGCAGTCCATTTCAAGATGATGCTGTAATCGCTCTTGGGCACCACTTAATGAATGAAGGAAATTACAAGCTGTTGAACAAAAGAATACTCAGGGATGTATTTCCTGAAACTGTGAAACTAGGAGTGCGTGATGACAAAGCTGGATTCACTAGCCCTGTAGGACATTGGTTAAGGTGCAATGCAGAATTTTTAGCAGATTCACTCAGGAGACTCAACTACTATGAAATCTTTTCAAAATCGTACTTAGAGAGTCTGATTTTGGCGCCAGGTACTGGGTCCTACCAAAAGATAATGCAATCTTGGACAATGCTCATTTTCTCGAGATGGATAGAATCCTTAGAGAATGAGGTTGAAATCTAGATGGCGGCGAGAATAGAAAAACTCTACATCTTCAATTTAGCAACAGACCTAGATAACACCTTACTTGCATTCACACATGACTGGATAAAGGCGAGTTTAATCGATGCAAATAATGTAGAAGTTATATCTACACATGTTGGAAGACTAGATTTTCCGCCACAAGTTCACGTTCGAGAAATCGGCGGTGGGAATATACCAAGGAGAATTATAGGAGCTATTCGGCTGTTTCGGGTTCTAATTCAAATAGCGAGAGAAAGAAGGAAGGCGGTCGTTTTCTATCATATGTCGAACACTTTTGCTGCCTTACTTGGATTACCTTTGAGAATACTCGGCGTTCGACAAGGTCTTTGGTACTCACATTCTGCAAGTCCACTTTCTTTCAAACTTGCTGCGAAATTTTCAAATGTAATTTTTAGCTCCTCACCAAGCGCTCTCCCTGTTTCAAATAGAAAATGCAGATATGTCGGTCATGGAATAAACTTTACAAGATTTCCCTCGCTTTCAGATAACTTCACTGTGTCGAGAAAAACTTTTATCAGCTTGGGGAGAATAACTCCAATTAAAAATCTAGAGTTATTTGTAAAAGCGGTCGCAGACTCTAATTCAACAAGTAAAGAGATTCATCTAGCTGGCCCCAGGGGACTAGATCTGAAATACGAAAAAAATTTGATGAACCTGGCTCTTAAAGAAGGTGTAACTTTGGTATTTTTGGGGGAGGTCCCCTACCCGGAAATTCCTTCTCTGCTTGCTAACTATTCAATTTGCTATACTGGCAATCCAAAAACCACTGATAAGGCAGCTATAGAGGCGGCCGCCGTGGGATGTTTTGTTATTTGTTCCGAACCGAACACACAGGAATTAACTGGTATGGATATTCTGTGGGATACGCTTAAGGTCGAACCTTCCAGTTTGAAGGAGCAAATTAATTCAATTATTGCGTTGTCTGAGACTTCTGAATACAGAAGGAGTATTGCTGAACGAGCTACTACGCAAAATAATGTCCACCAAACAGTCAGAAGAATCTTGGCGGATTTAATCGATGTATAAATTCGCAATAGTGCTCACCGCTCGATATCCATCAGAAAAGGCATATGCCGTCACTACGAGAGAAACAGCGAGTGCCGCAAATATGGCGGGATATCAAACATCAATATTTGCCCCCTCTGATATTCCAGAGAGAGATTTGATTAAAGTGAGTAATCGAACCATAGACATTCTCTCGATTTCCACAAAAAAAAGCTCGATTATTAACTCTAGAATTTTCTTTACTCTTAGAAGGATTGCAATTGCACAAGAGTTTAGGAGAATAAACCGAGACGAAGCTTACTCAAGAATCGTGTGGACCCGAGATCCAATAGTAGCCTTGTTTGTTCCGAAGAAACAAAATTTGGTATTGGAACTCCACCAAAAACCTTCAAAAATGGATGCGCAGTTTTGCAAAGCTTTGAATTTCAGAAGAAATCTGGTGGTTTGCACTCTGACCAAATCTCATAGTGATGCTATCCAGCAATTGTTTTCAAGACATCGCATTGCCGTAACACCTATGGCCGTGAATCAGAAGTTCTTTCTCGGTGACAAGAAGCCCTTCATCCAAAAGGAAATCGCATTCTTAGGAAAAGGCTGGAGTAGCGGTCATGATAACAATTTGTTCAAAGTCATTCATGAAATAGCACTCTACAATAAAGAATTTAACGAAGATTTGAACATTACTTTCTTAGGGCTAGAAGAAGAATATCAGGCAAAATTACAGAGAGAAATTCAGCATCTTGATTTGAGAAAAGAAAAAATCAAATTTAAGGCTCATGTCAGGCATGATCAAGTGCCATCACTTCTTAGAAACATTTCAGTTGGGCTAATCCCTTATGAGAAAACTGAGTATAACAATCAACGTTTCCCAATCAAAGCTCTTGAGTATGCTGCCGCGAGAGTTACAATCCTAGCGACAGATATTCCAATTAATAAGGAAATTATGAGTAGTGAATTTTGCTATTTTTACTCCCCCAATGTTTCTGGGGATTTATGCCGCGCACTTAGGGAAATTTTTGTAGATCCACAAGCTAGGTTAATGAAAATTAAGAAAGCAGAGGAGTGGGCCTCGAGCCATACGTATCTAAATCGAATAAATGTTGTTTTGAATTCGCTTTTTAGAGAAATTAGATGAGAAGATAAGTTATGAAGAAACGGTTCAAAGACTCGATTCTTTACCGATCTTTGTCCTTACTTGAGTCAGGAGATCGAAAGAAAATTATATTGGTAGTTCTCATACAAATTGTATTTGGATTTTTGGATTTACTTGGCGTTGCGGCAATCGGAATGATTGGTGCTCTAACTATAACTGGAATTGGGAATGGAAGCCCCGGAGACAGAGTCAGCGCCGCTTTAAACTTTCTTAACATATCAAATTTTTCATTTCGTGATCAAGTAGTCATATTAGGTACAGCGGCAGCAATTCTGCTAGTAAGCAAGACTTTATTTTCCATGTTTTTCACTCGTAGAATAATGTTTTTCTTAAGTCGTCGATCAGCCTCAATAAGCGCTAATTTGTTTTCAAAGTTAACTTCGAGTGATTTACTGTTAATTCAAAAGAGGTCTCTACAAGAAACAATTTTTGGTATTACTTCTGGTGTAGAGAGGCTAACCCTAGGGGTATTAGCAGTTTTTGTAACTTTGATATCAGATACAGTTTTACTATTGGTGATGTCAATCGGGCTGTTTGTTGTTGATCCAACGATGGCTTTTTTTACCGGCCTAGCATTTAGCTTAGTTGCACTTGTGCTGTATAAATATATGGGGGGAAGGGCAGCAAAATTAGGTGTAGAAAGATCTGGGTTAGAAGTGCAAAGCAACGAAGCGATTGCCGAATTCTTTGGGTCCTTTAGGGAGATTTTTGTCAGAGATAGAGGAGCACATTATTCGGGAAATGTGTCCAAGATTCGATTCGAATTGGCAGATAAGACTGCGGTATCAAATTTTATGCCCAATATAAGTAAGTACGTAATTGAGATAATGCTGGTCGTAGGCGGTTTTGCACTGTGTGGCTATCAATTCATGGTTGCCGATGCATCAAGAGCGGTTGCGGTACTCTCTATCTTTTTGGGGGCTAGCACGAGAATTGCTCCAGCAGTTTTAAGAATTCAGCAAGGTGCGCTGATAATGAAGGGGAGCCTTGCTGGAGCGGAGATAACCTTTAGCATAATTGAGTCGCTTCGCGAAGTGAGTAGATCAAATTCTAAGCCGGCGCCATTTGTTTCAACTTTTCCAGAATTTACTCCGGAAGCAACATTGCGAGATGTGAGTTTTATATACCCAGGAGCAAAAACTCATGCGCTAGAAAATATCGATTTGGAGTTTAGCCCTGGAAAAATTTATGCAGTAGTAGGTCCGTCAGGAGCTGGAAAAACAACTTTGGCCGATATCTTGCTCGGGATTTTTTCCCCCACATCTGGCGAAGTTTTGATCTCTGGATTAACGCCAGGAGATACAGTGAAGAAATGGCCTGGTGCTGTCGCGTATGTGAGCCAAGATGTGGCTCTTTTTGGCCGAACGGTTCGTGATGTAGTTTGTCAGGGCTATCCAGGTCATGAGATTCCTGAAGATCTGGTTTGGCAGTGCTTGATTCTTGCACAACTTGACTCGTGGGTAAAAGGGAAAGCAGAGGGCCTAGATTTTCTTGTCGGCAGCAACGGAAGTTCATTGAGTGGTGGTCAGCGCCAGCGGCTAGGTATCGCACGTGCCTTACTTACCAAACCTCAATTGCTAGTTCTTGATGAAGCGACAAGTTCACTTGATGGAAAAACAGAAGCTGATATCGGGGATTCAATTCAAGCGCTAAGAGGGGAAACCACTGTTGTTATCATCGCGCATAGGCTTGCGACGGTCAGGCAGGTCGACCAGTTGATTTACATGGAAAATGGGAAAGTGTTGAGCGTGGGAACATTTGACGAAGTACGCCGACAGATTCCTAATTTTGAAATCCAAGCACAACTTATGGGACTTTGACATCGACTGCAGGGCGCCTACTCCTGTAAAATTGTGTTTAAACCCATTAGTCTTACGGCATGAATCTGAAGTTAGTTTTTCATAAATTTAATGTTTCAAGCCCAAATCACTGGGGATTCAACTCGAGTGTTCATTTGGATATTGGATGTGGGGATTATGCGAGAAACCCATTTTTAGCCACCACGCTTTACGGCGCAGATATCCAAAATAATTGTCCGAAGAATTTATCTCAAGAAAGATATTTCAAGCTCACACCTGGGGGAAGTTTGCCATTCGCCGACAATAGTATTGACTCTATTTCAGGGTTTGATTTTATCGAACACCTAAGTAGGGAACCAGGCAATCCAAATATGTTCATATCGTTTATGAATGAAGCTAGCAGGGTCCTTACTACTGGAGGAGTTCTCTTCTGTGTCACTCCAAGTTTTCCATCACCAGCCGCTTTTCAAGATCCAACCCATGTAAATTTCATTACCGAAGAGACTGTGAACTACTTTCTTTTGAAAGATGACGGAAATGGCGTACAAGATTACGGTATCTCAACAAACTTTGAATTAGTTATGCAATTTTGGGGTGGTCCATTTTCTCAAATAAGAAAAATGCACTGGGATTCTGCGGGCCTAGACTTTAAGTCGTTAATGCGTGTTTTTAGGTCGCTACCTTCGTTAAGAGCCGCTTTTTCATCTTGGCGCCACCCTACTCACCTGGTCTGGATCATCCGCAAGGTTTGACCACCAATTTGTCCGTTTTGTCCCCTTCCCGCTACAATCTAGGATGGGATTCGTAGTAGGGGATAGAGGCAGCGACGGCTGGCCCTGCAAGACAAAACCGGTTAATGAAGGATCAATAAAGTGGCACTTAGCGTGTGGACAGTTGCTGAACTGGGGGCTTTTTACACTGAGCACCGTTCAGAGCTACTCGCGCATGCCAATCGGGTATTGAAGGATTCAGCTAAGGCTGAAGA
>JACCDN010337987.1_pt1 | contig 16959 bp, 13 predicted proteins | sample 7441691 | NCBI WGS metagenome assembly JACCDN01 (sample SAMN15323439, study PRJNA562643) | freshwater metagenome | isolation source: river surface water | place: USA:Blue River Watershed | collected 2017-08-16
AGCGATAGCTCGTGAAAGCGCGATTGAATCGTTTCGACCGGAAGACGAAAATAATAGGAGATCGCCGTGATCCCCACGAGGGTGATGAAGGGGGCGGGCAAAGATTTTTTGTAGGAATGGATCGCTTGAATACAAATGAGGGTAGAGAGGGCTATGGCGATGGCATACCAGTTGCACTGGTCGACAACTGACCAAAATGCGGTGATCTTATCGATGAAACGGGGCGGCACGACCTCGAGCGGCAGGCCTAGGGCGTCTTTGATTTGTGAGATCAGGATCGCGACAGCGATTCCCGCAGTGAAGCCCACGATGACCGGGCGCGATATGAATTTAAGCCAAGAGCCGATGCCACTCAATCCCATCAAGATGAGCATGATTCCTGCCAGCAAAGTCGCTTGCAAAAGGCCCACCAGGCCAAATGTCTGAATGATCTCGAAGACGATGATGACGAAGGCACCTGTTGGCCCTGCAATTTGGACCGGGCTGCCGCTAAAGAAGGAGACAAAAAAGCCGCCAATAATGGCGGTCATGAGCCCAATCGAGGGGGTCACCCCGCTAGCGATTCCAAACGCAATCGAAAGGGGGAGGGCGATGATGGCGACAAGAAGACCTGCGAGTAGATCTTTCCCAAATTTGGCAAAGCTATAGTCTTTGAAGCATGAAAAAAGCCTCGGAAAAAACAGATCTTCTCGCATATATGCCCCTGTTGCGCAAAGTCTTCAAACTTTACCACAGGGTCTTATTAAAGCGCCAAAAAAGACACACTTTATGGAGGAGGGTGTAAAAAACCTTGCGCGAAGGTAAGTGTGTCTATGACAGAGCTGCTGTAAGTTTAGAGTTTTAATCCTTGAAGGATAGCCTTCTCTATTATTTTAAAAGGGTTCGTGCCTTGAAAAATGCATGCTAGGGACGATTGTCTGATAGGGACATTTGGTGCTGAGTTCGTTTGTTTTCTAGAATGGGTTGGCGGGTGCTGTTGCACTAAAGGTAGTGCTTGAGTTGCGTCGGTAGTTTGTTGGGTGGTGGAATCTTCAGTTAGAGTTTCTGCGGCGGTTTTTGAGGTGGCGAGCTCTTCAGTTAGAGTTGTATTAGTGGCTTGTAATTGGTCGCGCTCTGTAGTTAGAGTTTCTTTGGTGGCTTTTAAGTCGGCTAGCTCTTTTTCAAGTTTTGAGTATTTGTGTTTTCCCCATAAAGCAAGGGCGGTGAAGGCGAGTGTTGCGGCAACAAGAGGCTTGTTAATAAAAAATTTAATTGCAAGGCGACTCACTTTAGAGGCTATTTTAGATCCTCCTTTTGCAATTTTACCGATGTTTTCTCCTGATGGACAATACGCGCTAAAATTTGAAAATATGCTGCTCATGATAAACCTTATCTAATTTTTGCTAAATGATAACATGAGATAGTTTTTTTGGTAAAATGATTTAGCGGAAAAATGTGTTGAATGATAAGGGGTTTTTTAAGATAGCAGAGCATTAAAAACCGCCTAATAGGTAAAACTTTTAGGCGGTTAGAGGATTAGATCGGGTGACAGAACCGTTTAGTAGGTGTTTCTGCCCCGTTTTTTACGATCGCCTTCTGAAAGCTCTTGCTTACGGAGACGGATCGATTTCGGCGTCACCTCAATCAATTCATCTTTCTCGATAAAGTCAATTGCTTGCTCAAGGTTTAACATACGTGGAGGTGTTAACAAGATATTTTCATCAGAACCTGATGCTCGTATGTTTGTTAACTGTTTTGGGCGAACAGGGTTGACCACAAGGTCGTTTTCACGATTGTGCTCACCGATCACCATCCCTTCATAGATGTCTTGGCCTGGCTGGATAAACATGATACCACGATCTTGTAGGGTAAAGATCGAGTAAGCGGTCGCTTGTCCTGCAGAATTCGAGATCAAGACCCCGTTATGACGTCCCGCAATTTCTCCTTTGAACGGCTCGTAAGCATGGAACAGGGAGGTCAAAATCCCTTTTCCTCTTGTTTGTGTCAAAAAGTCGTTACGATAACCCATTAAACCGCGCATCGGCATCACGAACTCGATCGAGCTGATCCCATGTTCGTTTGTAGAAAGATTTTGCATCTCTCCTTTACGACGAGAGAGAGTTTCGATGACTGTACCTGAAAATTCTTCTGGTACCTCGATGAAAACACGCTCGAACGGCTCAAACACTTGTCCATCAATTTTCTTCAAGACAACAACAGGCTTGGAGATAGAGAATTCGTATCCTTCGCGACGCATCGTTTCGATCAAAACAGAAAGATGGAGTTCGCCCCGTCCACACACTTCGATCGTCTCTTCACCGTTGTCGGTGATCCGGTAAGAAATGTTCGCCCGTTTTTCTTTCAAAAGACGCTCACGGATCTTATTCATCGTCACGTGCTTCCCTTCTTTTCCAACAAGGGGACTCGAGTTTACCATGAATTTCACAGAGATTGTTGGCTCGTCCAAAGGAATCGGTGGAAGTCTTTCGTGGTTGTTTGGGTCGCTAATCGTATCACCGATCATCGCGTTCGCAAGACCGCTTAGGCTGACGATATCACCAGTAAAGCCTTCTTGCAGATCGACTTTACGGATGCCGCTGTACCCTTCGACTTTCGAAATTTTACAGAGTTCAGATTTGCCGTTTTCGCCAGAAAGGAGCACTTGTTGGTTCGGTTTTACCGATCCACTCAAGATTCTTCCGGTGACTTGACGCCCAAGATAATCAGAATAAGAAAGTGTGCTCACTTGCATCAAGAAAAGACCATTCTCATCTCCAGCAGGAGGTTCAACGCCTTCAAGAATCAGATCAAATAGGGGAGTCATGTCCACTTTTTCGTCGCCAAGCTCTTTGATGGCGTAGCCACCGATTCCAGAAGCGTAGATGTGTTTAAAGTCGAGCTGCTCGTTGTTCGCTCCAAGCTCTACAAAGAGGTCGAAGGTTAAGTTTAGCGCTCTATCTGGATTCGCATTCGGCTTGTCGATTTTGTTGATAACAAGGATTGGCTTCAATCCCATTTTCAACGATTTGCTCAACACAAAACGTGTTTGGGGCATCGGCCCTTCTTGTGCGTCGACGAGGAGAAGAACAGACTGAACCATTCCTAACACCCGCTCTACTTCTCCAGAGAAGTCGGCATGGCCCGGCGTGTCGATGATGTTGATCACCGTATCTTTGTAGGGAAGGCTTGTGTGTTTAGCAAAAATGGTGATTCCACGCTCTTTTTCAAGATCGTTGGAGTCCATCATTCGCTCATCGGTGGCCTCATTTTCCCGGAAAAGGTTTGCCTGTTTCAGGAGTTGGTCGATAAGAGTTGTTTTCCCATGGTCAATGTGGGCGATAATCGCGATATTGCGAATGTTTGTGCGCTTTGTCATGTCTTTTCAAGATAAAAATTGTTTCAGCTGAAACTATAGCAGCTCCCTATTTAAAGATCGAGATCATCTTCTGAAATCTTCAAGAAACCTCTTTTTCGGCAATGGGTAAAAGGTCCAATATATAGTCGACTGCCTCGATTGTAGGGTTTTTCTTCTCTGTGCCTTCGATTTTTATTTTGAATGCATTGAGCTCACTTAAAAACCCACCAAAATTTCGATGGAAATCCTCGATCGTATCCCACTTAGCCCCGTAATGCTCCTCAAGAACCCAGGCTAGCACCCCCTCTTCTTGCTTCATGAGGTCGCTTCCCCCCTTTAAATAGAGAGGCAGATTTGAGTGGATCGCTTCGGTTATAGTCCCGGGGCCCGGCTTTCCGATCAAAAAATCACTTTGTTGCATGTAGCGGTGAAGTTCTCTTGTGTATCCGACGATTTCGCAATTTTTCGGTGCAACCGCCTCGAGCTGTTTTTTGAGCTTTTCGTTGCCCCCCGCAATAAAAATTGCCCTCATTTCATCCTGTTTTTGAAAATAGCTCATGAGATCGACCATTTCGCGACTTCCATGCCCCCCAAAACAGACAAGAGCGGTAATCTTTTCTTTATCCGTTTGTTTTTCTGGGTGAAAATGGCTTCTGATGCACACACCACTCATTGGGTGCAGATACTTTTCTTCCACCGGATTCAGCAACTTCGCACCGCGCCGTACAATATAATGAGTCCCCGGGCTAGCGCTTGTCCACATCACTTTGTGCGCCTCGTCGAAATCGCTGATTGTGACGATAAAAGGGGACTGCACGTTCGCGTAATCGATTGCCTGTTTCAGGTGGCGGTTGATGAAGGAGGCGGTGGAGATCACGAGGTCAGGCTTTTCGTTCTGCAATAAGTGAATCAGGTTGTGTTGTTCTTGGTTGACGCGCATCTGTCGATTCGAAAATTGTTCTAAACAACGGGTGATAGGTGTGATGAGATAATCGCCGAAAAAACGGTTCATCCAGCGACCCCTAGAGGAGCCGAGGTTGTTTGTGTAGATATCTTCGAGAAATCCAAAGCAAAAATTTTCGAACCGGCCCCCCATGTGTGCTCGCGCATTCAATGTCTGCACCACAAGCTCTGGGTCGCGTGCTAAAAGCTCCGTTTTCAGCGCCTCGCTTGTCGCTTTATGGCCGCCGCCTGCCTCGGAGTAGAAAATCAAGATCTTGGCCGGTTTCGCCGTGAGAGCGCTGAAAATTAATAACGTAGAAAGAAAAAAAATTCGCATGGGTCAATTTTAAGGCGCCTGGGTTTTGTAAATCAAGCCCTTTAACTTTAAACGTTTCATTTTAAAAGTAAAACAAAAAACGTTTACAATAAAATAGAAAATGCTGCATAAACAATCTTTAATATCTTAGGGGGAACTAATGAGGATTGAGAATAGTAGGCTGCTCGATAATGTGGCTAATATACAGACTGAGACTAGATCGAAGATCAACAATAAAGTGATTGCTGTCGTTAAATCTATCATTTTTACGATCAGAGATTGGTTGAAGGGCCTTTTTTGCAAGTCGCCCACGGTAAGTGTTCAGGATAACAGGTGCCATATTGAGCCGTTAGGTAGCCCATTAGATGTCGTGGAACCTAGTCCTTATATAGATATTGAGCAGAGGGTCATACAAAACATCTTTCATGATGAAGAGGGGTGCGTTTATGTTGAATCGAAATCTCCGATTGAAGAGACACCTTTAGTTGGTGCCACTTTAGAAAAAGCTTCTGTTGAAGAATTGAGTCAAAAGTTTGAGAGCGCAAAAAGGGCGTATCAAGAATCTTCATCATTGAGTGATGAGGGAGACAGGCTTCTTGCAAAAGCTGTAGTGGATGCAAGGGATGCTTTATTTAGCCTTCAGGATAAAATTTCTAAAGAGCAAGAAGAGAGGGTTTATTTTGCCAAATTGCATGAGGAGCTTTATTTGCAACGAACAGGGAAGGAGCCGCTCGAATCGATAGAGGAAGAGGAAAGCTACGAACTTGAAGAAAAAGAGGAAGTAGATTTAGTGGATGATGGACTTTCTTATCAGCAGATCGATAAATCTTATCTAGATGCTTGGGTCGCAAACATAAAATTGAAATCAGCGCGTCAGCTGGAGCAAATTTTGATAGCGGCGGTGATTGCGAACAGGAACGATGTGATTTGTGCGGTGTTCAGCAGCCCTTATCTGCTACCTTCTTCTGTGATTCAAAAATTTAGAGAATTAAAAAAAGGATCTTTTTTTTCTTGGAAGTTAAAGAGGTGTTCAGATAACATGCTGCTTTTTTAAAGATTTGCGTCAATTGTGATAACCCAACTTGCCAGTTAGCTGTTACTAATTCACTCAACTTGCCAGTTGTTGTATGCTATCTGCCGACCTCACCCGTGCGGGCTGAAATCGTTTGCTCGTTGGTGGGGGGCGCCAATTGTGCACCCCCACTTTCACCCTACGGGCTTTGAGCGCTACGATTTCTAGCCACGCTTGGAGAGGTCTCAAAAATTCAGGTTACACTGAATTTTGATTGAGCGCCCTTAAACGGGCGAGAAAATATTTATGCGTAAATTTATCACTCGAGTTGTACAGTTCTTGCGAATTCATAAAACTTAACTGGAAAGTTGAGTTATGTACTTTCGATCTTGCAGTTTTGGATGCATTCGACTACACTTTCCAATTAGCAATGAGTCATGGGAAAAACAGAGTAAAACGGATTCCTTTCGGGTATGATGGGCCTCTTCCAACAGGGCGCCCCATACAGCGCTTACTGCCCAAAATATTGGCGCAGATAAGCGAGACTCAAGTGCTACAACCGAACGTTGTGTTAGAGGCGTTTCAAGAGATTCTAGGGGCTGAGCTGTCGAAAATTGCGACGGCTAAAAGCTACAAAGAAGGCATCTTGTATGTTACAGTGAAAAACTCTACTTTTTTAAGCGTCTTACAGATGCAAGAAAGAGGGAGAATCTTGAATCAACTGCGACAAAAATGTCCCAAACACCGTTTTGACAATATCGTATTTAGGGTGGGTTAGAAACAAGATGGCAGATAAGAAGGCATACGACGAAAGTTCAATCACCGTTTTGGAGGGGTTACAAGCGGTACGAGAAAGACCTGGAATGTACATCGGGGACACCAATACCGGGGGTCTTCATCAGCTGATCTATGAGGTTGTCGATAACAGTATCGACGAAGCAATGGCCGGCTATTGTAACAAAATCATTGTTTGTTTGAACGAAGATGGCAGCGCCTCTATCGAAGATAACGGACGAGGAATTCCAGTCGGTAGACATGAAAAAGAATCGCACAAACAAGGACGGGATGTCAGCGCTGTAGAAGTTGTTATGACGATCCTTCATGCAGGGGGTAAATTCGACAAAGATACTTATAAAGTATCGGGCGGATTGCATGGTGTGGGTGTCTCTTGTGTGAACGCAGTCTCTGAACGTCTTGAAGTCGAAGTTTATCAAAATGGAAAGGCCCATAAAATTATTTTCTCTCGCGGAGGAGTTGTCGAACCACTAAAAGTGGTTGCAAACTCAACGAAACGGGGAACGAAAGTCACTTTTTGGCCAGATGATACGATCTTTTCTACCATCACATTCGATTATGACGTTGTTTTTAGACGGTTAAGAGAGCTTGCTTTCTTGAATAAAGGGATCGAGATTCAATTTGTTGACAAGCGTGATCCAGATAAAGGGGAAGTGAATTTTGCTTATACCGGAGGAATCGTTTCGTTTGTTCAATACTTGAACGAGGGGAAAACAGCACTCTTTCCAGAGCCAATTTTTATCAAAGGCGGTAAGGAGCTTGAGAGTGGATGGATGGAGTTTGAAGTTGCCATGCAATGGAACGAAACTTACACCGAATCGGTCTTTTCTTACGTCAACAACATCTCGACGCGTCAAGGGGGATCTCATTTAACTGGTTTTTCTACGGCGCTCACTCGAGTGTTGAATAGTTACATCAAAGGGCACGGAATCGCGAAAAGCGAAAAAGCAGGGATTACAGGGGAAGATGTCCGAGAAGGGATGACTGCAGTGATTTCAGCGAAAGTGCCGAATCCTCAATTTGAAGGGCAAACAAAGCAAAAACTTTCGAATTCTGATGTCGGTTCTGCGATTCAGACAGTTGTTGGAGAAACACTCACGACGTTCTTAGAAGAGCATCCGTCGATTGCTAAGATCATCGTTGAAAAAGCGACGATTGCAGCTCAAGCTCGTGATGCGGCGAAAAGAGCACGTGAGTTGACGCAACGTAAATCGGTTTTGGATAGCGGAAGATTGCCTGGGAAACTGACTGACTGTTCTGAAAATGACCCAAAGAAATGTGAAATTTACATCGTTGAGGGAGACTCGGCGGGTGGATCAGCAAAAGGGGGAAGAGACCGTCGTTTCCAAGCGATTTTGCCGATTCGCGGAAAAATCTTGAACGTTGAAAAAGCTCGTTTGGCAAAAATCTTGCAAAATACTGAGGTGGGATCGATGATTTCCGCTTTGGGAACTGGAGTGGGTGAAGGATTTAAGATCGAAAAGCTCCGTTACCACAAAGTGATCATCATGACCGATGCCGACGTCGACGGATCCCACATTCGAACGTTGTTGCTCACATTCTTCTATCGTCATATGCCACATCTGATTGAAGGGGGCTTTGTTTATATCGCGCAGCCACCACTTTATCGTGTTGCTAGAAAGAAAACATTCCAATACATCCGCTCTGAAAAAGAGATGGATGAGTATCTGTTTCAGTTAGGGATGAGTGATGTGCAACTGCGTCGTGCAGGCCATCATGACCTCGTTGAGAAAGAGAATCTAAAGCTGATTGTTCGGACAATCACCGAGGTGGAGCAATTCATCGGATCGATTGAACGTAAAGGGATGCCGTTTAGAGAATTTGTGTCGAATCGGAATCCGGAAGGGCTCTATCCAAAGTATCTAGTGACTGTGGGTGAGGGGACAAAAGTTGCTTATATCCGTGAAGAGCTTGAGGAGATGAAAGAGCAAGATCTTGAAATGCAAAAAACGCAATTTGAGACGACAATGGCTTCGATTCCTGAAGATGAACGGGTGAAAATGAGCCAGACTTTCTTGCCGAAACCGCTCCATTACATAGAGATTTTTGATGATCGACGACTGGATTCGATCATGGAGCAGCTGGGTAAGCACGAGCTTTCGATTAAGCAGTATGCGGTCGCTGAAGGGAAAATTTTTGATGTGATCGATGAGAGTGGCAAAGAGATTCCTTTGTATACTCTTAGAGAGCTTGTCGATTTCTTTAGAGAAAATGGGCGCAAAGGGGTCGAGTTGCAACGGTACAAGGGACTTGGTGAGATGAATGCGGACCAACTTTGGGAGACAACCATGGATCCAAAAGTTCGTATCTTGCTTAAAGTAACAATGGAAGATGCGATCAGCTCAGACCATGTGATTTCAATGCTTATGGGGGAAGAGGTGGCCCCTCGTAGAGCGTTTATTCAAACTCATGCCCTCTCCGTAAAAAATTTGGATGTGTAGTATGTCGTATACAGAAAACGAACAGATTGTCAATCGGAACGTCGAAGACGAATTTAAAGAAAGTTACCTCAGGTACTCGATGTCTGTCATTATCTCGCGGGCATTGCCTGACGTACGTGACGGGCTAAAACCATCGCAACGACGTATCTTGTACGCAATGCGATTGTTGAACTTGAGTCCTGGTGGAAAACATAGAAAATGTGCGAAGATTGCCGGAGACACCTCCGGAGACTTCCATCCACACGGAGAATCGGTGATCTATCCGACCCTCGTGCGGATGGCGCAAGACTGGGTGATGCGTTATACATTGATTAACGGGCAAGGAAACTTCGGCTCGGTTGATGGAGACCCTCCTGCTGCGATGCGTTACACGGAAGCGAGACTCACACACGCTTCGGTTGCTTTGATGGAAGATCTTGAAAAAGAGACTGTCGATTTTGTTCCGAACTATGATGAGACGAAAAAAGAGCCGACCGTATTTCCTTCGAAATTTCCAAACCTGCTCTCTAACGGCTCCTCAGGGATCGCGGTTGGAATGGCGACGAATATTCCTCCTCATAACCTGCTTGAACTTTCTCGTGCAGTGCAAATGTTGATCGATGATCCTGCAACGACGATCGATCAAATCATGCAAGTGATGCCAGGCCCTGACTTTCCAACGGGTGGAATTATCTGCGGTTACCGTGGAATCAAAGAGGCTTATTATACAGGGCGAGGAAAACTCACCTTAAGAGGGGTTATCCGCTCTGAAGAGATGGATGGAGATCGCTCTCGCGTGATCATCGACGAGCTTCCTTACAATGTGAACAAGGCCCTTTTGATTGAGCGGATCGCTGATCTGATCAACGATAAAACAATGCTCGGCGTGAGTGACATTCGTGATGAGTCTGATAAAGATGGGTTGCGGATCGTATTGGACCTCAAAAGAGGCGAAATCCCTGATGTTACGATCAATCAGCTTTATAAATTTACCGACTTGCAGATCACTTTCGGCTGCAACATGCTTGCCTTGGACAATGGTCTACCAAAGACGATGAACATCAAGCAAATGATGCAAGCTTGGATCGAACACCGGATTGAGGTGGTGCGTAGAAGAACCCGTTTTGAGCTGAATAAAGCTGAAGCGCGTGCGCACATCTTAGAAGGGTATCTGAAGGCACTCGATCATCTCGATGAAATTGTGAAAATGATTCGTGGTTCTGCCGATCGCCATATAGCGAGAGTGGAATTGATCGATGCTTACCAGTTCTCTGAAAGACAAGCCGATGCGATCTTAGATCTTCGCTTATACCAATTAACGGGTCTTGAGCGGGATAAAATCGAAAATGAATACAAGGATCTCATCCAAAAAATCGAACATTTACGAGCGATTTTGGCAAATGAAGGACTTGTACGTGGAATCATCAAAGACGAATTAGCTGATATTGAGAAAAATCATAAGGGTCTTAGAGCGACACAAATTATGGCGGCGGAAGGGGAGCTCCAAATGGAGGATCTCATCCCGAATGAGCCTGTGGTGTTGACTATCTCGACCGATGACTACATCAAAAGAATGCCGATTGACACATTCCGTGAACAAAAACGGGGAGGAAGCGGCGTGATTGGTGCAGATCTGAAAAAAGAGACCGACGCGGTTAAAGACGTTTACATCGTAGATACCCATGACACACTTTTAGTGTTTACGAATTTAGGACGTTGCTACTGGTTGAAAGTATGGCAGGTGCCGGAAGGGACCCGTCGTTCAAAAGGAAAAGCATTGATCAACCTTCTTGAAGGCTTGACGAAAGAGGAGCGAATTGCCGCGATCTTGAACGTGAAGATCTTTGATGAGAGTGCAGCTGTTCTTTTTGCGACAAAACAGGGAACGATTAAGAAGACGTTGCTAGATGCTTACAGCTCTCCAAGGAAGAAAGGGGTCTATGCGATCGCGATCGACGAAGGAGATGAGGTGATTGCAGCAAGACTTGTCCGTGCAGGAGAGCAAGTGATGCTCTTCACCCGTGATGGAATGGCGGTCCGCTTTGATGAGGATCGATGCCGTCCGATGGGGCGTGTGGCTCGTGGAGTGCGTGGTGTGACCCTTAAAGACAAAGAGGACTACGTTGTCTCTTGTGAAGTGGTCAATCCGAACGACACACTCTTGCTTGTTTGTGAAAATGGATTTGGGAAACGTTCTGAAGTGGATGAGTTCCGTCATACGAATCGGGGTGGAAAAGGGGTGAGAGCAATCACGATCAATAAGAGAAACGGCTTCCTTGTCGCTGCACTGCGTGTCGATGAGAAAGACGGGATCTTGATGATGTCAGAGCAAGGGCAAACATTGCGCACTTCTATCAAAGATATCCGTGTGATGGGTCGTTCTACACAAGGGGTTACACTTGTAAGCCTTGGCGTGGAAGATAAGCTTGTTGCCGTTCAACGTATTGGTGAAGTAGACGATAAGGTTGCGGCTGCACAACAAATAGCCTCTGAAGTGGTAGAAGTAGCTCAAGGAACACAAGTCGCTGAACCGCAGAACGACAATGTCTAGATCGCTGTTCATCACGTTTGAAGGGATCGATGGGTGCGGAAAATCGACACAGTTGTTAAAGGCTACGAAGATTTTCACCGAGTTGGGCTACGAAGTGATCCAGACAAGAGAGCCGGGTGGCACCATGATTGGTCGCCACCTCCGCTCTTTGCTCCTTGAAGAGGGGGCTAAGAGCTCACGCTCTGAGGTGCTCCTCTTTATGCTTGATCGCTCTGAACATATGCGACAAGTAATTCAGCCATCCCTTGAAGCGGGAAAAGTGGTCCTTTGCGACCGCTATATCGACTCGACACTTGCCTATCAGCAAGACTATTCGTTTGATATGCTCGATACCCTCAACCATTTTGCAACAGGGGGACGCAAACCGGATATGACCCTTTATTTTGATATTCCTCTGGAAGTGGCGCTGAATCGCCAAAGCAATCGGCAAGGCCCGGATAAAATAGAATCACGCTCTCGTGAATACATGGAGAATGTTCTCGTTCGTTACTTGAAAATTGCTCTACGTGAGCCAGAACGGATCAAAGTGATTGCAGGTAACCAGTCTATCGAACAGGTGACTAAGATCATGGAAGGACATTTGAGAGGGTACATTGCATCCCGTTTTTAAAGAACTGCAAGCACAAGATTCGCTTCCTTCGCCACTCTTAATCGTCTCTCAAAAACACGAAGAGCTCGTGGCTCAAACGGTCGAATTTTGCAGATCAAGACTCCGTCGGAAAGCAAAAGACCACCCTGATTTGATGCTCTTTACGATCGAGCCAGGCTCAAAAACCTACTCGCTGGATACGATTCGTCAAATCATTGATGAAATGATGCTTCCTCCCTTTGAAGAAAAATTTCGCTATTTTATCCTTGATCAGGTCGAAACGATGCTTCCGGTTCATCAAAATGCCCTTCTTAAGGCACTCGAGGAACATCCTTCGTGCGTCAAGTGTATCCTGCTGGCTCGCAGTGCCGCGCCACTATTGCAGACGATCCTTTCGCGAGTCAAAAAATTCACGATCGATGCTTCCCAGGAGCTGTCTCCCGTGTTTCCAAACTTTCATCAACCGTTCTCCTATCTCCACCAAGAGGTCCAAAACTTCGACGATAAAGCGTCTTTCGTTGACCTGGAAAATGGACAAGCGCTCCTCAACCAACTTTCCGAATCGGCTCTGCTTTGGACTCTAGAGGGGCAACGAGCCGAAACGATGCACATCAAGAAAAAGCATCTGCTAGAATCGCTCTACGCTAAATGGCTCCTTGGCTAACCCAATAGAGTTAAAGTCTATTGGAATCGTAAGCCATCCGCTCCATCTCTTGTTTCTCTCTTCGATTCAGATCCGCCTGCAATTGTTCTGGGGTGGGCTCGGCTTTCTTTTTAGCGTCTAGATGCTGATTGAGTGCTTCATCTGATAATTTATAAGTTTCGAAGTAGAATTTCTCTGGATTCTCGCGACGTTTGCCAGGCGATTCTAAAGTAAAGAAATATTTAAACTTAGAAGTGCTTAATTCAGCATCATCGTGTATAAGATAGTGTCTATCTCTCCAAGTAATCTCTTTATATCCATATTCTTTGGGACATGTAGCAAAGTTTATGGCGATAAAGGGGGCAACTATTCCTCTAAGTATACAGGTTATCGCCAGACGAAGTTGAGTTGTGCCCTCTTCTTTGGGTAAAAATGCTTTTCCGATGTGGTAGACTGTTCCTGCAACAGCTCCAGCGAGTGTGATTGCCAAAGCTACAAATGCTCTTGCAACACAATTTTTTACTTTGGAGTTGACTACGTAGAGGGCTTCTTTGCTCGCTGCAGGATGGTGAAAATTCGTGTAATCGCCCGGTTTTTCCGTGGTGAGGCCTTTGTGTAGTTGAATGCTCATGAATATTACCTTAATTAAATATTAGCCTATGGATTTATTATAACATATTTTACTTTAAATTTCAAATATTAATTATCGCATTGATAATAAATGAATTAGAATGGAGCAAAAGGAGAATCGGGGCTGTTGATGATCCTGCTTGTTTTTTGATAGAGGGGAGTGTATACTGGCCGGATGTCTCTTAATCAAGCTAAATTTCGAGAAATCGTTTATCACTTTTTGTTCGCTCGACCAGAGACCTCCGATGAGGTCGAATTGGTCGTAAAATCTTTAATGCATCAGCACAAAATCACGAAAAAAACGGTGATGGAGGCGTTTGCCCGTTACGAAGAGGTCTTGCCTAGTGTCCAGAAAATCGATCTAGCGATCGAGGGGACCACCAAGGAATACGACGCGGATCGAATCACTCGGGCCGAAAAGGTTGCGATTGAGCTTTGCGCCTACGAAATGCTCTACGATGATAAAATTCCTGAAAAGGTAGCGATCGCAGAAGCGATCCGATTGGCTAAAAAATATGGAAGCAAGGAGGGGGCTGGGTATGTCAACGCCATCATGGATACCCTCTACCATCAGCGAGAATCGACTTCTTAGCCCATTCACCACTCTAGAAGTGGGGGGGGTCGGCCAGGTTGTTGCGATCGTTCGGACTCTCGAAGAGCTGAAAGAGACTTTGGCTTTTTACCGGCTTTTTAAGTCTTATCTAGAGCTTTGCGTGATCGGGAAAGGGTCCAATTTGCTTTTAGGAGATGGCTTGACAGACGGGGTGATCGAGGCCTTTTTTTTAGTAAACCAGATTCAGGGGATCGTTTTTGAGGGGGAAAAGGTCGTTGTGGGAGCGGGTGTCAATGTTTCTTACCTAGCGCAGAAGGTCGCAAAACTGGGGTTTGGGGGGCTAGAATTTTTTTCGGGGATTCCAGGAAGCGTGGGTGGCGTGGTTGCAATGAATGCGGGGGCGCAAAACCGGGAAACTAAAGAGGCTCTTTTAGGTGTGGTGACCTTGGATTTAGAGGGAAATCGACACGAGTATCGGACAGAAGAGTGTGCTTTTGGCTACCGCGATAGCATCTTTAAACGGAAAAAAGAGATTATCATTGAGGCAACTTTTGCTTTAGTAAGAGATCCTCAAGCCGAAGAGAAGCGCAAAGCGATTTTAAGCAAACGTCTTTTAACCCAACCATTCACCGCCTCGACTGCTGGATGTATGTTTAAAAATCCAGAGGGGCACTCAGCGGGGGCCCTGATCGATGCTTGTGGATTGAAAGGATTGCAAATCGGAGGGGTGAAAGTCTCTGAAAAACATGCCAATTTTTTTGAAAATATAGAAAACGGGACAGCAGCAAATGTTCTTGCGCTTGTAGAAGCGGTCCGTTATGCAGTGAAAAATAAGACCGGTATAGACCTGGAGTTAGAAGTGATTCCCTGTTTTACGACCTATAGCCCGATGCAACCGTTTCTAGAGGACCTTTAATGTTTTACGATCTTCACACCCACACAAACGCTTCTGACGGGCAGCTAACACCATTTGAACTGATCGATCTTGCCGCTTCTCGTGGTGTGCCGGGGATTGCTATCACCGATCACGATACGATGGATGCTTATTCAGATGAGCTTTTTGCTTACGCAAAACAAAAGGGGCTTTTTTTGGGGACCGGAATCGAAATTTCAACCCAATTTGAGGGGCACCCGGTCCATATTCTTGGCTATGACATGGCTTTTGATTCAATGCCGATGCGGCGCTTTATTCAAGATACCCAAAAAAGACGGGTAGAGCGAAATTGGAAGATGGTCGAGATGCTCCGAAAGCTTGGGTACGAGATCGACTGGCAAGATAAGCGGAATTTAGGGCGTCCTCACATGGCGCAAAAGCTCATCGATAAAGGGTACGTGACGACGATGCGTGAAGCATTTGAGCGACTTCTTGGCGAGGGAAAGCCCGGTTTTGTGCTGGGTGATTTTCCGACGACCATCGATGGAATCCAGCTCATTCATGAAGCGGGGGGGAAAGCTTTCTTGGCTCACCCTCATGTGGTCAAACCGAAGCGACTTGTAAAAAAATTGCTCGAACTTCCATTCGATGGGATTGAAGCTCATTACGGGGTTTTTTCGAATGATGACAATTTGTATTACGAAGTTCTAGGTAGATCTAGGAAGCTTTTGATTAGTGGGGGGACCGATCATCATGGTCTTGCTACAAATCCAGCTCTTGGTGAAAAAGGTGTGACACTGGAAGCGGCTCAAAAGATATTCACTCAGCAACTAGTGCCTCATGTGGCTATTCATCCTGAAGATCGATGAAATCTTGCTCCATTTGCATGATTTCTTCGAGAGTAAGATACGGGCTACGTGCCCCGCGGGTCACCGACATCTCAGCGAGTTGAGCTAAAGCTCTAGCGATCGGAATTTTTTGTGCTTGGATTGTCTGCAGATCAATGGTTTTTACCAGCCGGACAAGATCGCCACCTGCAAGTTCAATTTCTTGATAGAGTGGCCATTTCACTTCGCTGGATAAAATTTCTAACCGTTCGATGAACTCCAAAAGGCGTTGCTCTAGGATCAGCTGCAACATCTCATACAACTCTTCAGCCACCTCTCCGCGCATCTGATCGTCGTAGCTGGGAAAGGGGTCTTCTTCCATCTGATTGCGGATCCTGGCGACTTCTTGCCGCTCTTCTATGGAAAGAGACTCAGTTTGGCGCAAATGAACGACAAGGTCCTCGGTGCACAGTTCTTGACTGGCGACGCGCTGAATCTTCTCAATTGTTTTTTTGATTAATTCACCATCAAACATAAAATACCCATCCGGGACCTTCACAATCATTTTGTGATCCTAGGATACTGCACACTAATTAGCAACTTAATTTGGTTTTAACTTGATGAAAAACAGCTTTGCAGGCTACAATACTGCTCTATTCTTAGGGGTGCTAGCTCAGTTGGTAGAGCGCTACGTTGACATCGTAGAGGTCAGTGGTTCGAGTCCACTGCATCCCAGTTTATCTATTCAGTATTATTTGCCGATTCCGTCAAGCCTATCCGAAAGCTTGTCTGACGTGCGCATCTTTGCACCACCCCCGGCCTGTGATGTTGTCGTTGATTTGTAGCGTAAGTGCGAAGCCGTTCGCGAATAAAACTGTCGAGAGAGCAGGGGGGTGCGCCTAAGCCGAGCGATAGCTCGGGCAGCTTTTTCAAAGCTGCTGCGGCCTTTCGGCCGCCTTAGGCGCACCCCTATTCCAGTGCAACCTGCAGCTGGACCTAAGTTTGTTTCAGATTAGGCCTGTTGAGGTCGTTCACTGAGCAAGAGTGGAAGATTCATTTTTTATTATCTGCTCTGCCTCATCAAAGGTTTCTTCATGAAAAACAAATAATCTTTTATCAGGCCCTCGATTATAAAATTCTACTACTCCTTTATCAGAAGATATTATGGTTAATTCTTCTGGAGGTATATCACCTCTATTTGGAAGATAAAAAAAAATTCTCATATCTATATTTTTTGCGGTAAATGGCCAGTTGTGTAGATGAGGTTTTACATCTTCATTATTGTTGATGATTTTAAGAAACTCATTAACAGCGCAAACTAATAACTCTCTAGCTTCTTTCATATCCACTACCTGATAATAACAAAAATCTAAAGATAATACTATATTACCTTGCCCACCAAATCCCATAGGATGCAGATTTTTGTCTTTCTTTAGTTTTCGACCAGCTACC
>JACCDN010221864.1_pt1 | contig 16953 bp, 13 predicted proteins | sample 7441691 | NCBI WGS metagenome assembly JACCDN01 (sample SAMN15323439, study PRJNA562643) | freshwater metagenome | isolation source: river surface water | place: USA:Blue River Watershed | collected 2017-08-16
ATTCCCTTCCAACAGAAATTTATGGTCTACATAAAGCGATTCCAAAGCATGTTCCAACGAGGCGCAGATGCGAGGCACTTTTTTTAGTTTATCAGAAGAAAGTTCGTATAAATCATGATCCATTGCAGCGCCCGGATCAAGTTTGCGCTGCACCCCATCCAAGCCCGCCATTAACAACGCAGAAAAAGCTAAATAAGGATTAGCCATAGGGTCTGGGAAGCGCACCTCAATACGTCTTGCCTTGGCAGAATGCACATAAGGGATGCGAATCGCCGCAGAACGATTTTTAGCAGAATAAGCTAACATCACAGGCGCTTCATAGCCAGGCACTAAACGTTTATAGCTGTTAGTGCTTGGATTCGTAAATGCATTTAAAGCCTTAGCGTGTGTAATAATGCCGCCAATAAAGTAGAGTGCAAACTGTGATAAACCACTGTACTCATTGCCAGAAAACAAATTTTTGCCATTCTTGAATATGGATATGTGGCAATGCATGCCACTACCGTTATCGCCAGCTAATGGTTTAGGCATAAAAGTAACGGTTTTACCAAAAGCGTGGGCCACACCGTGTACTACATATTTAAAAAGCTGCATCTCATCTGCTTTGGCCAACAGAGAACTAAAACGCAGGTTAATCTCGCTTTGACCGGCAGTTGCCACTTCATGATGATGCGTTTCTACATGCAGTCCCAGACTTTTTAACACAGAACACATAGCAGAACGTATATCTTGAAGAGAATCAACGGGTGGTACGGGAAAATAACCGCCTTTTATTTTTGGTCGATGCCCTGTATTTCCGTCCTGATATTTTTTACCGGAATTCCAGGCGGCGCATTCAGAATCAATCTGGAAAAAAGCATGTTCCATATCGATTTTCCATCGTACATCATCAAAGATAAAAAATTCTGGCTCTGGTCCAAAATAGCAAATATCTCCCAAACCGCTGCCATTTAGATATTCTTCGGCACGACGAGCCACTGAACGCGGGTCGCGTTCATAATTTTTCATTGTTGTAGGATTAATAACGTTACATCTTAATACAAGAGTGACTTCTTCAAAAAAAGGATCGATAAAGGCGGTGTTTAGATCAGGCTCCAGAATCATGTCTGAATCATTAATGAATCGCCAGCCTGCAATAGAAGAGCCGTCAAACATCTTACCCAATTTTAAAAAATCATCATCAACGACGTCTACGTCAACAGACACATGTTGTTCTTTGCCTCGTGTGTCTGTAAAGCGCAAATCTACGAATTTTACTTCATGCTCTTTAATCATCTGATGAATTTTGGATATAGGCGTTGGGGGCATAGTTGGTTTCCTCATGAGGGATAAATTAGGGTCTGTTGCTAATTCTACTACATGCTATAAATACCCAATTTTATGCGCTCCGTTTCTCACATATTAACAACACCTGTCTGCCGACAGGCAGGTATGCTACGATACGGTACTCAAAAATTGGTGATTTCTGTTTGGCCTAGCTAAAGGTTGCTGATCCTTCGGCGTGAGCTCACGCCGAAGGCTTGTCGAAGTATTGTCAACAGCCCCTAGTAAAATTTTTATATTTGGGGTGAACGACGGGGGTCGAACCCGCGACAACCGGAATCACAATCCGGGGCTCTACCAACTGAGCTACGTCCACCGTGCTAGATCTAGGCTGGCGTGCCCAGCAGGATTCGAACCTGCGACCCCCAGCTTAGAAGGCTGGTGCTCTATCCAGCTGAGCTATGGGCACTATCGGCATAGTTCAACATATAGTGAGTTTATCGAACTATGCGCTCACTATAAAAGGGTGGTCGGGGTAGAGGGATTCGAACCCCCGACATCCTGCTCCCAAAGCAGGCGCGCTACCAGACTGCGCTATACCCCGATATAATGCCGTCGTATAAATTTCCTCACACGAAATATAACACCCTGTTGACATGGATTCAATAGACCTCTTGCAAAACCCAGTATTTTGTTTGAATGCAAGGCGTGCGAATGACCCGAACCGGCAGTTGACAGCGTAGCTGTCATTCAGAGCGCAGCGAAGAATCCAGATACATAGTAGTAAATGAGCATCGGAAGCATGAGCATAACGCCGCAGTCAGGCAAAAGACGCAGGTTTTGAAAGAGGTCTAATCAAAGCATGCATATTTCTTAGTGCATATCGCCCCATAAACTTTGCACCACAGTTATCGCAGCTAATGCTGCTGTTTCAGTGCGCAATATCCGTGGCCCTAAAGAAATAGCCGTAAATTTTGCCTCGTTTGCAAGTCTGACTTCAGCGTCTGAAAAACCGCCTTCTGAGCCGACTAGCAGACATACAGATTGGGGAGATGGGGATATGCCGATTACGAGCCTGGCAGCATGAGGATGCAACATGAGTTTGTATCCTGTCAAAGATTGCTTTAACCAAGCGCTTAACAACAGGGGGGTAGAGAGAAACGGCATATGACTGCGCCCTGATTGTTCACAAGCGCTTACCATGATTTTCTGCCAATGCGTCCATTTATGCTGTAAACGTTCATCTGACAGTTTTACACCGCACCGTTCCGTAAAAAGAGGAGTTATTACATGGACGCCTAATTCTACAGCCTTTTGCAAGGTGTAGTCCATTTTATCGCCGCGCGAAATCGCTTGCGCCAAATAGATATGCAAAGGAGACTCGGGTATGACGGGTATAGCTTCTTGAATCAAAATCTGTACTGATTTCTGAGCGCTGACAATTTTAGCCCGATGCTCATTGCCTGTGCCGTCAAACACGAGCAGCGGATCATCGATTTTCAGACGCAAGACATGCTGCAGGTGATGACTTGCTTGAGCATCCAAGAACGCCGTAACACCTGTTTGCAAGGGTTGAGGCAAGTAAATTCGTGTAAGACGCATTAGCCTTTAAATGGAAGAATAACAAGCGCTATAGATTGCTTCGTCGTAAAAGCAACTCCTCGCAATGGTGATGCCATAAGAACGAGATGAGATGTCAGACAAAGTTATCAACAATCACATCCCCAAATTCGGCGCTGCCAAGCAATTTGGCGCCAGGTATGAGTCGTTCGAAATCGTAAGTGACGGTCTTAGCTTTGATTGCTCCACTGATGCCTTTGATAATTAAATCCGCGGCTTCTATCCAGCCTAAATGGCGCAACATCATCTCGGCAGATAAAATCAAAGAACCTGGGTTGGCTTTGTTAAGTCCCGCATATTTTGGCGCAGTGCCGTGAGTTGCTTCAAAACAAGCTGCCTTATCACTCAGATTGGCGCCAGGCGCAATGCCAATGCCGCCTACTTGTGCAGCCAAAGCGTCAGAAATATAATCGCCATTTAAATTTAGGGTCGCAATGACGCTATAGTCTTCAGGTCTTAATAAGATTTGTTGCAGAAAATTATCTGCAATCACATCTTTAATGACGATATGCTGGCCTGTCTTAGGATTTTTTAATGTATGCCATGGACCTTCATCCAATAATGTTGCGCCAAATTTTTCTCTAGCAACGGCATATCCCCATTCCTTAAAAGCGCCCTCGGTAAATTTCATAATATTGCCTTTATGCACCAGGGTAACAGATGAACGGTTATTATCTATAGCATATTGGATAGCTCGTGTAACCAGTCTTTGAGAACCTTCTTTTGAAACAGGCTTAATGCCTATGCCGCAATGGTCAGGAAAGCGAATTTTTTTGACGCCCATCTCTTGTCTTAAAAAATGAATCACTTTGTTTGCTTCTGTTGAGTCGGCAGACCATTCAATACCGGCGTAAATGTCTTCAGAGTTTTCCCTGAAGATTACCATATTGGTTTTTTCAGGTTGACGCAGCGGGCTAGGGGTCCCATCGAAATAACGTATGGGGCGCAGGCAAACGTATAAATCTAGGGTTTGTCTCATAGCGACGTTTAGAGAGCGGATGCCGCCGCCAACAGGAGTTGTTAGCGGACCTTTGATGCTAACTACGTATTCTTGGAGAGCATCCAGCGTTTCTTGTGACAGCCAAATGTCTTTACCATAGATTTTCGTTGATTTTTCGCCGGCATAAACCTCCATCCAAGCAATTTTTTTCTTACCGTTGTAGGCCTTTTCTACCGCTTTATCCACTACTTTTTTCATGGGAGGAGTTATATCTATACCTATGCCGTCACCTTCGATAAAAGGGATAATGGGCTGATCGGGTACGTTTAACGTTAAATCGGCATTGATGATGATTTTTTGGCCTTGGGAAGGAATAGTTACTTTGGAGTAAGACATAACGTTGGTGAGCTCCTGTGAAAAAGATCAAGTTAAAAGATAAATATTTTATATGAATTTTAAATTGTTTGCCATATTATATCGTTTGCTTTAAATATATCATTTTGCAGTGAGATGAGTAGATTTATATGAAATTACTGAATAAGTGAACTAGAATAGGAAAGTAGTATATTCATACAACGGGGTGTTGTGCATTTTGTAAAGTCTGCGCTACGTCGCAGAGCTTTGGCGGTAACAATGCATTTTTCTGGCATTGCTTTCGTCTGTGCAAACCTTACAGCCGCTTTTATGAGGAGATAGCAGCCATGTTTAGCAAATCTTTAAAGACAATACTTAACCTTATTTTAGTGGAAGCTAAAAAGAAGCGTTATGAAGTGATGACGGTAGAGCATCTGTTGTTGATGCTCTTAGGAGATGCGGAAGTAGTAGAAATTCTAATGACGTCGGGCGTGAATTTGCAGCGGTTACGCACTAATTTAGAGATTTTTATCAACGAAGTTACACCGCATGTTCCTGCAGGGCAAGACGTGCAGGTTCAACCGACTTCGGCTTTCCAGAGGGTTTTGCAGCGTGCTGTTTTTCAGGCGCAATCCGTAGGTAAGGTTGAAGTAACAGGCGCTAACGTACTCGCCGCTGTTTTAAGCGAGGCAGAAAGTCAGGCTGCGCATTTCTTGAATCAAGAAAATGTTAGGCGGGTTGACGTAATTCATTATATTTCTCGAGGTATTTCTAAATCTAATTCTTTTGGAGAGAATGATATAGATGGATCTGAACAAGGCGCTTCATCAGAGGCTGAGGCAGATACGTTGCCTTTGGATACTGCAGAAAGTATTTTGGAACGTTATGCGGTCAACCTTAATGAACAAGCTAGATTAGGTAAAATTGATCCTTTAATAGGTCGCAAGGAGGAAGTTCAACGTGCAATTCAGGTTTTATGTCGACGTCGCAAGAACAATCCATTGTTGGTTGGAGAATCGGGTGTTGGAAAAACAGCGATAGTGGAAGGATTAGCCAGATTAATCGTAGAAGGCAAAGTGCCAGGCTCTATGGTAATTTATAGCCTAGATTTGGGAGATTTGTTAGCGGGGACTAAATACAGGGGAGATTTTGAAAAACGCTTCAAAACGGTGTTAAAAGCGCTAAGGCAAATTCCTAACGCTGTTGTTTTTATTGATGAAATTCACACCATAATTGGAGCTGGCGCTGCATCAGGCGGTACTATGGATGCTTCTAATTTGCTGAAGCCATTGCTTTCCGCAGGGCAACTGCGTTGCATAGGTTCTACGACTTATCAGGAATATCGCAATGTTTTTGAAAAAGATCATGCATTGACGCGTCGTTTTCAAAAGATTGATGTGATAGAGCCAAGTGTAGAAGAAACCTATGAGATATTAAAAGGATTGAGAGAAAAATTTGAGGAATATCATCATGTTAGCTATACCATGCGAGCGCTTAAAGCTGCTGCAGTATTATCAGATCAGCATTTAAATGATAGGCGCTTGCCTGACAAAGCCATTGATGTTATAGACGAAGCAGGGGCATATCAGCAGTTACAGCCTTTAGGTAAACATAAGAAAATTATTGGCGTTAAAGAGATAGAGACTGTTGTTGCCAAGATGGCGCGTGTGCCTTCTGCCAGTGTATCCATATCTGACAAGGAAATGTTAAAAAATCTTGACCATAATTTGAAAATGCTAGTGTTTGGTCAAGATCAAGCCATAGATTCATTGGCAACCGCCATTAAGTTGGCGCGTTCGGGCTTGCGCGAACCAGAAAAGCCAGTAGGTTGTTTTTTATTATCGGGTCCTACAGGAGTTGGAAAAACAGAGGTTACTAAACAACTTGCCAAACTATTGGGAATCGAGTTAATTCGTTTTGATATGTCTGAATATATGGAAAGGCATATGATTTCGCGTCTTATTGGCGCTCCTCCTGGTTATGTGGGTTACGAGCAAGCAGGATTACTCACTGAAGCTGTTATGAAACATCCTTATTCTGTTGTTTTATTAGATGAAATTGAAAAAGCGCACCATGATGTTTTTAATCTGCTGCTACAGGTCATGGATCATGGCAAATTGACAGACAACAACGGAAGAGCCGCTGACTTTCGTCATGTCATTCTCATCATGACGACTAATGCAGGGGCTGAAGAAATCGAGCATATGAAAATGGGTTTTACAGAGGATAATTCTCACACTGATGATTTGGAAGCCATTAAGCGACTCTTTTCGCCCGAATTCCGCAATCGCTTAGATGCGATTATTTCGTTCAAACCGTTGGAAACCGAAACGCTTTTTCATATTGTGGATAAATTTATTGTTGAACTAGAAACGCAACTGGAACAAAAGCACGTCAAACTTACAATAGACGAAGCAAGCAAGTATTTTCTGGTTGAGCATGGTTATGATCGAACTATGGGTGCAAGACCTATGGCTAGATTAATCCAAGAACAAATTAAAAAACCTTTGGCAGAAGAATTGTTGTTTGGTCGATTGATGATGGGCGGTTTGGTAAACGTTGAAATAAAAGAAGGCAAGCTGTTTTTAAATATGAAGAGCATTCATAAAGTACCGGCATAATAGAGGTGGCAAGCATAACCTGCCTTTCTATATGCCACAATTTCTCGGCTGTTTAATCAAGCGTACTATGATACTTCCTCAGGCCTATTGTTAAGGCGACTATCGTAAATATCAAAATTGGCCAGATGTCAGGCCAGATGTCTATGGTGCCATTTCCCTTTAATAAAATGCCTCGCACTATTCTCAAGAAGTGTGTTAAAGGTAATGTTTCCCCTAAAATCTGTGCCCAATTAGGCATACCTTTAAATGGGAACATAAAACCGGACAATAAAATAGAGGGAAGAAAGAAAAAGAAACCCATTTGGATGCCCTGCAGCTGATTCTTTGCAATGCTGGAAAAAGTTAAGCCAATAGCAAGATTAGCAATAATGAAAGGTAAAGTTGCAGTTATCAACAATATAATATTGCCTTCGTTTGGGACATGGAATAAGAAACGTGCGGCTATCAAAATTAAAAACGCTTGTAGATAACCAACAATAATATAGGGAATAATTTTTCCCATCATGACTTCTAAGGGCTGTACAGGAGTTGCCAATAAATTTTCCATAGTGCCTCGTTCTCGTTCGCGAGTGATGGCTAAGCTGGTAATGACTACCAGCGTCATTGTTAGAACTACACCCAGTAAGCCTGGAACTATACTGTACTGAGAAATACTCTCAGGATTATATTTGGCATGTGTAATCAAATTGAAGTTAAAAGGGGTGCTATTCAAGTAGTTGACAACGCCTTTTGCTGTTTTTGCGAAAATAGTTTGCGCCATGCTTTGTGCAGCTGATAAGGCGCTGCTCGTTGCAACAGCATCTGTAGCGTCTGCTTCTACAAGAATGGTTGGGTTTTCATTTCGCAGTAAGCGATAGGTAAAATCGCTGGGGATGGAAAATAGAAATAAAACTTTGTTTTGCGCTATTAAATTTTGCGCTTCTTGTTCGCTTTTTACCTCATGCGTCACTGTAAAATAATCGGTGTTTTTTAGGCCTTGGATGAAAGCCCGTGTATACGGGCTGTAGTCCTGGGCAAGCACTGCTGTGGGTAAATGTTTAGGGTTGGTATTAATCGCATATCCAAAAAGAATTAATTGCATCAGTGGAATACCAATTAGCATAGAAAATGTCAATTTATCACGACGCATTTGAATAAATTCTTTTTTTACCATGGCAATAAATCTTGACCAGGAAAAACGATAGGTTTTCATGAAAACTATTCTCGCATACTCTGTGGTTTGCCACAGGAACACTACACAATGGGGTGTTTTTATTCTTTATTTTGGTTAGCGCTCATATGGACGAAGACGTCTTCTAGGCTGGCGTTTATTTTTTTCCAGTTCCATTGCGTTGCTTGAAACTTTCTTATTTCTGCTTCTAATGAATTATCAAGGTAGCTAACATGCAATGTGTTTCCAAAAGCAGTGACCTGCCAAGGGTAGGGCATTTGACGTAACTTTACAGACAGTTCCGCTAGATTTTTCCCAGTAATTTCCCAAGTGGAAAGATGAGTTTGGTCAATAATCTCTTGCAAAGTGCCGTGAATTATTAAAACGCCATTCATCATATAAGCAAGCCGATGACAGCGTTCAGCTTCGTCCATATAATGCGTGCTGACTAAAGTGGTAATGCCTCTTTGACTGAGCACATGAATTTGATCCCAGAAATCTCGCCTTGCTTTTGGATCTACGCCAGCGGTTGGCTCATCCAGCAGAAGCAGTTTGGGATCATGGATTAGGGCAGCTGCCAAAGCTAAACGTTGTTTCCAACCACCGGATAAAGAACCTGTCAGTTGTTGTCTTCTATGTTGCAGTCCTAATTCTTCAATGCTTTTTTCGATTCGCTCCTGACGATTATCCATAGCATAGATGCGTGCGATGAAATCTAAGTTTTCATAAATACTTAGGTCTTCATATAGACTAAAATGTTGCGCCATATACCCTGAATGACGTTTAATCGCATAAGATTCTTTTAAAATGTCGTAACCTAAACAAGTTCCTTCACCGCTATCTGGCGTTAAAAGACCGCATAACATGCGTATTGTGGTTGTTTTTCCGCTGCCGTTAGGTCCTAGAAAACCATAAATTTCGCCTGCGTTTACTTGTAGGGAAACACCGTTGACAACAGTTTTTCCGGCAAAACTTTTATGGATGTTGTGAATGTCAATGACAAACGTTTCATCTTGCATAGCAGTTATTTTTTTAAAAAAACATCGACAGGTTGACCGGGGTAAAATTTTTGTGCGGCTTCGGCAGAAAGTTTAGCTTCTATCCGGTACACCAATTTGCCTCGACTTTCTTGGCTGAAAATAACAGGTGGTGTATATTCGGCATCGGGAGAAATATAATTTATAACGGCTTGAAAACGTTTTTCACAGTTATCACACTCAAAATAAACAGTTTGTCCAACAGCCACTTCAGCTCGTTTTGGCTCCGTAATATAGAAAATTAGTTTGATATCTTTAGGCGCTAATAGGGAAAGTACAGGTTGTTGCGTATTGACGAATTCTCCCACTTTATAATAAGTGTCAAAAATATGTCCTGAAGCGGGAGCATACATTTTCTTTTGCGCTAACTCCCAAGTGGCTTTAATAACGTTGGCTTGAGCTGCTTCTACAGCCGCTTTTTGTGCGGAAATGGCATTTTCTCTGGCGCCTTGTTGCGCTTCAGCCAAGTTGGCTGTAAATTCGTTCACTTGATTAAGATCACGTTGATAATTGGATTCAGCCTGATCCAAAGTTGCTTTATCTGTGGCCTCCTGTTTGTAAAGTATGCGGTAGCGTTTTAAAGTTTGGCTAGATAATGCCAGGCTGGCTTTTGCTTGCTCGCGTTGTGCGATAATAGCATTCAATATGGTCTCTCTCTGACCGTTTTCTAAATCAGACAAGGTTTTTTGAGCTTGTATCAGTTGTTGTTTGGTCTGTGCTAATTGTGAGGCTTCCGGTTCGCTGTCTAAAACATATAATAATTGCCCGACTTTCACTGTATCCCCTCGAGAAACCAGTAATTCTTTGAGCGTACCCGAAAAATTGGCTGCCAGATTGATATATTCTCCCTCTAAATACCCTTGCAGTGGTGGATTAGCAGGCGAGCATGCAGGCAGTAAAATAAGGAAATTTATTAGGAATAAAAGATTTTTGAAATAAAGAATAGTTTTATGTGTGCGCATGTCTTTCTAAAAATATAATAGATAGCTCACAAGGATGTGAGAGTTTTACTTGAAGAAGAAAGCGAATTAATAAAAAGATGAATTTTTTTGTTAAGTTCAGAGATACTTTGTTCCAATTGGTTGGTCGTGAGCGGATGAGAAAAATAATAGCCTTGTATTTCATCACAGCCATTATTATGCAAAAACTTGAATTGTTCAAATGTTTCTACTCCTTCAGCCAGCGTTGTAAGTTTTAAGGTTTTTGCGAGCGTAATAATAGCTAATATAATTGCGCTGTCTACATTATCGTGAGGGATATTTTTTACAAACGTTTGATCAATTTTCAATTTATCTATGGTAAAGCGTTTCAGGTGATTTAAGCTTGAATAACTGACGCCAAAGTCATCTACAGCTATTTTTATGCCCGCCGCTCTTAATTTTTTAATAGTAGTTTGCACTTGATCTCCTTCCATCAGCGTGCTTTCTGTTAATTCCAGGACAACATTTGCTGAACTAACAGCATTTTGGCTTAGAGCGCTTAGAACTTCTTCGCAGAGGCTTGGATGCTTAAATTCTTCAGAAACATTAATGCTTATACTAACATTGCTATCAAAAATATTATTTTTTTGCCATCGCTTTATCTGCGCACAGGCCATGTTTAAAGTCCAGCTGTCAACCTTGTGTATAATTCCCATTTCTTCAGCCACGGGAATAAATTCACTGGGCGATATTAAGCCCCGTTTTGGATGTTGCCATCGAATCAGCACTTCCAAGGAGGTAATAGCTTTATCCCTTATGCTGATAATGGGCTGATAACATAGAAAAAACTCGTTATTGCGTAAGGCACGATATAAATCATTTTCTAAAATGACGCGCTGTGAAAGATGATCATGCATTCTGGCATGGTAGAATGCAAAATGATGGTGATTCTGTTTGGCGCGGTACATCGCAATATCTGCGTTTTTAAGTAACGTTTCTGCATTATTGCCATCTTTAGGATAAAGGCTGACGCCGATGCAACAACTCAAATGCAGCTCATGGTTTTCTACATGAAATGGCTTGGAAAAAGCATTGATGTAGCGATCAATAATTTTGGCAAGATAGTCTTCCTGAGCAATGTTTACTACAAGTAATACAAATTCGTCCCCCCCTAATCTGGCAAGGGTGTCTTCCTTTCGTGTGCAAATTTGCAAGCGCGCTGCAACAGCTTTTAACAGTAAGTCTCCAACCACATGTCCCAAAGAATCATTGATGGGTTTGAAACGGTTTAAGTCGATAAATAATAATGCGGTTTCCTGGTTCTCGCGATCTGCAAGGTAAATAGCCTGCTTAATGTGATCAAGTAAAACGAAACGATTAGCCAAGCCAGTCAGTACGTCGTGGGTTGCATGATGAAATAACTCATTTTCAACATTTTTCCTGTCAGTAATATCGTGGAAGCTGAATACTCTGCCAATGATTAGTCCATTTATCTTTTGCGGGACTGAACCAATTTCTAAAATTTTCCCATCTTTTAGCTTTATTTCTAATGCAGAGGAAGGAAGAGGATTATCAATCCATATTTTTATATAAGTTAATAAAAGGCTGGCGTCTTCTGCTTCAGAAAAGACAATTTTCAAGTCTAGGGAATGTAATGAATCCTTTTCAGTTTGGAGTGGCAGTCCCCATATGTGTGCGAACTCTTTGTTGTATTGTATGATTTCTCCTTTATTGTTGCACAGTAAAATGCCGTCTACAGTTGCCTCCAAGGTTGATTTGCTGATGGCAAGCAAATGATTAATATATTTTGTATGTTGTTTTGCCCGTTGTAGAAAATAAATAACTAATCCCAATAATAGGGCACTTGATAATTCCTTGGCAATAATTGATCTTGTTACAGCAGCGGAAGTAATGGTAAATGAGTCTCTATGTATTAAAAGTCCCCACAGCAATAAGCTAGATAAAGAGATGAGCACGGTGACTAACAATGGAATAAAACGTTGGAACTGTATAATGTTAGAAGCTGCCAATGCCATAATATTGATGCTCAGGAGAAAAAACCCAACGTCGGCATTAATTTGCATCAGCCTGGTAGGATGCTCCATGCTTGTACGGATAGCATTTGCATGTGCAATATGCAGGAATAAAGAAAGAGTGGCTGATGCGAGAAATACAAGCCCTAATCCGACCAGAAGCCTTGTAATGTTTCTCTTAGAAAAAAGAGCTTTTTGCGAGACAAGTAGTAAAATTATTGCCAGACTCGCGAAATAGATGAGGGCAAGAAAATCAGTTTTTGCTGAATTTTGTTTTAGTTGTAAAAAAGATGAGATTTCTTCTATCGGATTAAAATGTGCAAGAATTCCGGCTCCAGAGGAGAGAACGGTTATAAATAGTATGATTGCTATACACACGCTAATATAGCGTAGATGAAAAAAGGCGCTTAATACGCCAAATGTGGACAATAGAAAACACAAAGCCATTGTATAACTCATGGCGTAATGCATGGGTTCTAAGTTTAAGCTTCCAATATAGCAAATATTTGGATGTAAAAAAGTCGTTATAACGAGAAGAAGTAAGCTAAGACTGGCAAAGAGAATGATGTAGAGTGGTATTTTTCTTGAAGAAAAAGTTTTGTGGTTCATTTGTAAGGATAAAATTGTATTAGCAAAAATAAATATACACTGCGGTTGCTCATGAACATGTCTTGTCTAAGCTTGCTCGTCAGATAGAACCGTGTGGAAATTCAGCAGCTTCCAGCCTATTATTTTCTAGCTGCACATCTTATCCCCACTTTACTGAGTATTCGTGCGTGTCAATAGCTAAAACGCCAACTGATTTTTCTTTCACAGCACCCACTCCCTTCGGTGTTCCGGTAAATAATACATCACCTGTACATAAAGGAAAAAACTTACTGGCATACACTATTAATTCAATAGGGTTAAACATCATATTCCCACCACAGCTTTTTTGTTTTAATTTTCCGTCTAAAGTAAATTGAAAGATTGTATCCATAAACGGCATGTCGCCCACGTTATTATTCATGCCATCAATCCACGGTCCAATAATGCAAGCGTCAGGAAATACTTTAGCAATTGTCCAGGGATGACCCTTTTCTTTGAGTCCTGCTTGTACTTTTCTGAGTGTCATGTCCAAACCAACCGTGTATGCACCGATTGCCAGTTTAGCGGCATCATAGGTCATTTTATATCCCCCTTCACACATCTTGATAACCAATTCGCATTCATAATGTGTTTCATGTTCTGTGAGCAACACATTGATTGCATCACCCCAATTTGGGCACTGCCTTAAAATGCTTGGTGGTTTTAAAAATATTACCGGTTCAGTAACTGGTTTGTCCCCAAGTTCCAACATATGATCCTGATAATTTTTGCCAAAACAAATAATTTTATCCATATGTGCATTTCTTCAATTATATTTTTATAAACTAAAGTTGCAATAATGCCAAATATTGTATGTTTTTTTGTGCTCTGTTAGGTGGGCAGCAATCCTGCTATTTTTGCATTATCTGCTCCAAAAATGTACCACGTTGAATTATCATTGATCATATCAGACAAATTGTCTTTTAGTAAATTTATATCCACCCATATTAAACCGGATCGATTAGCTGCTTGTTTTAAAGAGGCTATTTTTGGGTTGGCAACATCAGATCCAACATAAGCAATTTTTCTTACTCCCTTGGAGAAAAATGCATTTAAATCATCCAATGTAGGGGTATCTCCTGCAATAGCATTGTTGCTGACCGCGTTGATTTTTTCAGCATGACTAAGGTCAGTAAATAATAAGGGGGGTAACGAAGGTTTTCCCGTTTTGTAGGTGAGTTCCAGAGCTTGTCCTATTGGACTTTTTGTTTGATAGACATAAATGACTAATGGATGCGGCATTTTTTTAATTTGCGCGACTGTATCCGTAAGCTCAAATGGGTCATATGGATACATATGCGGCTGTATTTTTTTATAAGCAGGATAGAACTTTTTTGCGTAGTTATTATGTTTGGCCGAGTCTATATAATAACGATCTTCAGAATTAACAAAAGAAACAATTTGTTGGGTATTATTGCCAAGGATATAGCCTGTAAAGGCTTGATTGGAAGGAAATGGCGTTAGGTAAACGTCTTTATCCAGTCGTATAATTTTTCCTCTTCCAAAACTGTCTATGTCTGCCAATGATCTACGTGTCGTTTGATCTTCTTCATTAATAATGATGCCGTTGCTTGCCTTAATGACTTTTTTCGCAAGATTCACTCTATCTTTGCCAAGGTAGCAATGGACGTAGTATTTTTTTCCTTTTCCGTCTTTTGCCAGTGTAGCTAGGCTGCGCAGTGAGGCGTCATTTTTTCCTACCCATGGCAGCATAGGTAAATGTATCAGACGAATTCCAACTTTTTTGGCATTTGATTCTTCTTTTTCAATGAGTATAGGTTCCATGGGCAACACAGCAGGGTGCAGCAATGATATAACCGCTGTAAATCCTTCATCTTTTAATGTATCTAAATTCTTTAAATCCGGATAACTGCCAAAATAAAAACCTTCTCTTGCTATCCTGACAGAAAAGTTATCAATGCTAGAAGAATCTGTAGATCTTGGGTTTAACCATGTTAGCAGGAGGATAATATTTAGGACGACTAATACAACAAACCTGGCAGTTCTGCTTCTTTTGTAGAAATACAGGCTCATTAAAAAACTAATGATAATACAGAGTATGATTAAAATTCTTACCAGTATATTTTCGATGTCTTGCGACCAACCCGATTGTCGAGAAAACGTTACAACCCATCTGACGGGCCCCATTAAAAAGCCGCTGCCAACGGGGAAACCAACCAGTAGCCATACAATGAGAAAACCTGTCAGTTTTTTTGAGAAAAGAACAAATGAGGAGTGTTTCTTGTCCATAAAGTATTGTTTGGATAGTCCTTCTCCCTAATGTGAGAGAAGGTGTCTGTAGTAAAAACAATGGATTGCTTCACCCACCAAAAACGTGGGTTCGCAATGACGACCCTGTATTTTCTTCCTTAACCTGACCCCTATGCCCACAAAGGGGGAGGCAAAAATAATAACCTGGGGATTTCTCAGGGACTTCGCCAGTGGGTTGCTTGCTGTGAGGATTTTTATTCGGAAAACAGAACAAAAGTCCATACAATGGCAGCATTGATAACGGCAAAAAATGAGGCGGCACTGGCGATATCCTTTGCTCGCCCTGATAATTCATGACGGTCAAGACCAATGCGATCTACGGTAGTTTCAATGGCTGAATTTACTAACTCGATAATTAAAACTAGCATCAATGTGGCAATAAGCAAAGCTCTTTGAGGCGCTGTTTTGCCTACAAAAAAAGCAGCCGGCAACGCTAATAAAAAGACAAAGGTTACAATGCGAAACGCTAATTGGTGTTTCCAAACAGCCTGTAATCCTTTGCACGAATTAAACAAAGCATCCAGAATTTTTGCTGCAACGATAGCATACAGTTTTTTGAAGTCTATTTTCCCCATTTTCTTTTAGAATCTCCTAAGAAATATTGTAATGTGGCAACTACCCGGCAAATAACGAGCATTTGCCGATAGCCAAAATTTTCTAAAGTGACAAACATTAGCATCTTTATCAAATCAGTAGCTCGTTTGTATTTATTAAAACTGAGAAAACTAATTAAAGCAGATCCTAAGGTCAACACCGTAGCCATTCCCCAACTTGCTATGAAAAATAAGATAGCAAATTCAGCGTTGAGTAACCCAAAGTACCAGAAAACACAAACAGTTATATATCCAAACAGTTCTACAAAAGGCCCTAAAAATTCTACAAGAAACTGGAATGGATAAGAAAACATTCCTACAGGACCATAGGTCGGATTGAAAAACAATTTGTTATGAGAAATCAAACTATCAATTAAACCTTGATGCCAGCGGCGACGTTGACGCCATAAAGCGCCGGTATCTTCTGGTACGTTTGTCCATGCGGATGCAGCGAATGTGTACCCTATATGGTATGGGTGGTGATTAGAACGCATTTTTTCATGCATATTCAGGATAATTTCCATATCTTCTCCTAAAGAATCGATTTTATACCCTCCGGCATCCATGACTGCCTGACGTTCTAGCAGTGTAAAAGCGCCCGACAATATAAGCGGGCCACCAAACTTTCGCCAACCAGTTCTTCCAAATAAAAAAGCGCGCAAGTATTCGCAGGCTTGTAGGCCAATGATAGGCGTAAAAGATAGTCTTGCATCGGATAACGCGCCGTTTTCATGTTTACATCCGTTTAATACATAAATACTGCCGCCTTGAGCAATCGTATGCGGTTTGCTGAGTGTTGAATAAACCAGGATAGAAATTGCTTGAGGGTCTATAATAGTATCAGCATCCACGGTTATGAAAAATGGCGTATTAGAGGCATTGATAGCCGTGTTTAAAGAATCGGCTTTTCCACTCTTCTGCTTATCAATTAAAACGAGATTGGGAAACGTTTCAGAAATATAATACCCAGTTACTACACCTTGCGTTTTTATTTTTTGTGGAATAACAGAAGTTATTTGGAAAAAATCGAAAGCAGCGATTAAATTTTCTAATGTTTTATCCGTAGAACCATCGTTCACGATGCAGATTTGCAAATTTCTATAATCGCTTCGCAAAGTTGAGAGCACTGTATTAATGATACAGTTTTCTTCATTAAAGGCCGATATGATAACCGTGACAGGGGGGTTAATTTTTGAGCCTACAAATAATCCTATATCTGCAATTGCCATTTCTTGATATTTTTCTAATATGTCAGGAACAGAATAGAAAAGCAGCAAAATATAACAAATATTTACTGCCAGAAAATAAAAGATAATGACTGCGTCTGTATAATAAGCAAAATCTAGTAACATAAAAATTCTCTGAAAATAGGAGTATTATGGCTTGTCAACAACCTCTAGGGGCTGTTGACAATTCTACTACACCTGCCATAAATCCCCAATTTTATGCGCTCCGTTTCTCACATATTAACAACATATGCTGCGATACGGTGCTCAAAAATTGATGATTTCTGTTTGGTCTAGC
>JACCDN010663321.1_pt1 | contig 16952 bp, 17 predicted proteins | sample 7441691 | NCBI WGS metagenome assembly JACCDN01 (sample SAMN15323439, study PRJNA562643) | freshwater metagenome | isolation source: river surface water | place: USA:Blue River Watershed | collected 2017-08-16
AGCACTGACAAAACCGCCAAAACTGACAGAAGGGGTACAGCAATCTTAGTTTTGTCAGTTTTGGCGGTTTTGTCAGTGCTATCCACACATACCAATTTGCATTCAAATGGTAAAAATTTTTCATGACTATACAACCATGCAGAAGCTTGAGTTATCGAAAAATTTTGGTTTAAATTGAAATAATTTTTTTATACATGTTGATAACTAATTGTAGCATGTATTTTATTTATACAATTATGGTATAATTTTGATAATTAAGGGACTTTTAGTAGGTTTTCATAATGAATTTAAGTAGATTGGATGTTGAGATTCTTACCAACACAAAAAATGCATTGAATATTTAGAATAAATACATGGGGGAGAGCTGTTCCAAGTGGCAGCTTAATAATAGACCTAAATGAGAAAAAATGGGATTTTATCTTCGGAAAAGTATTAGTGTAGGACCTCTTCGTTTTAATCTTTCAAAATCAGGTATAGGTGTTTCTGCAGGATTTAAAGGATTTCGTTTAGGAACAGGGCCAAGAGGCAACTATGTGCACATGGGGCAAGGTGGGCTTTATTATAGAGCCACAATTCCCTCAAATACTTCATCAATAATACCCATCACTCCTTCCTATGATATCCCCCCAATACTGGCAAGTACTCATGCACCTTTGGAGGAAATAGAGTCAGCTGACGTTTCTCAAATAATCGATTCTTCATCAAAGGACTTGCTCAATGAGATAAATGAGAAACAAAAAAGAATACGATTCTGGCCCATTATTGCTTTTATGTCTGTAATAGCTTTCGGTTTAGCCTCGAATAGTAGATTACAAACTTGGGTAGCAGGATTAATTTTTTTCATTGGTTGTATAGGAACTTACATAGTATATAGAAAAGATTTATTAGCAAAAACTGTTGTTCTTTTTTATGCATTTGACCCTGAAATGGAAAGCGCATATGCACAGCTTTATACAGCTGTTGAACAACTTGCTGGATGTAATGCTACTTGGCACATTAAATCTTCAGGTAAAGTATATGACTCTAAATATCATGCTGGCGCTAATGCACTTGTGAGTCGCAAGAATACAACTATCAAGAAATTAGAACCTCCATTTTTAAAAACAAATATCGAAACTGTCTCCATCAATGTTGGTCGTCAAACTCTTTATTTCTTTCCAGATCAGGTACTTGTATATGAAAAGAAGGGTGTAGGTGCGGTTAACTATAAAGAGCTAAAAGTAGATATCTCAAGCTCTCGTTTCATTGAAGAAGAGTCCGTCCCGAAAGATGCAACTGTAGTAGGACGCACTTGGAAATATGTAAACAAATTTGGCGGCCCAGATAAAAGATTCAAAGATAACAAAGAGTTACCTATTTGCTTATATGAAGAAATCAAACTATCTAGTTCAAATGGACTTAATGAGCTTATTCAAGTCTCAAAAAATGGGACTGGATCTAATTTTTCTCAAGCGATAAATTTCCTTGGGAAAAAGATTTCAGAAGAAGCTAGAAAAGTGTGAGTCAGTGGGACGAATCTCATAGACTCTCATTTTCGGTGAAAAAATTAGAATATATTACTTTTTTAACGCTAATTATCACTTTTTACCGTCTGTTTAACTTGATTAAATTCAATACTATCAATGTCTATGAGTGCAATTAAGGAAGACAATATGTCAATTTTCTCTTAAAATTTAATTTTAACTATCTTTGTGTTTTTAACAGGAGAAGAACAGGCTAACGCTATGAAATTTAAAAAGGGTAAGTCGGGAAACCCAAGCGGCAGACCAAAAGGCGCGTTAAGTAAGCGTGTACAGCTTTCCAAATTGCTAGAACCGCACGCGGGAGCTTTGGTAGAAAAATGTATCTCTTTAGCGTTGGATGGCGATACAAACGCCCTGCGACTATGTATTGAGCGGTTAATACCTAAAGCACGTTGCGAGCCTGTTGTTGTGGATTTACCTGATAAATTCACGGAGAAGGATATAAAAGCGATAAAAGCAGATGTCTTGCGTGCTGTATTCGGCGGTCAGTTGCCTGTAGACGAAGGAGAAAAACTATTAACCCTTGTTGAAAAGCATATCACGCAGCCGTTTAGTATCAAAAAAATCCACGTGCCTGATGATCCAATCGAAGCGGCTAAGGTGTATCAAAGATTGATGGGCAATTAAACCTTTTCAAATTGTAAATTTAGGAGTAAAAACATGTTAAAACAACTAGATTTAGAAAAAGATAGAAGTGTGATGATGAGCGTACTTCACGAAACACGCAATAACGGAGGGTTTTGGGATATCGCCGCTTATGAGCTCGGCTATGATATGTGTGAAGTACAGCGCATGCTTAATACCTACCCAGACTTTAAAGAAGCAATAGACGGGGCGCCTGACTTTGCGACAAGGTCAATGTATGAAGTATATATGGAGGACAGACGTTAGCTCAACGGTAATGGAGCAGAGATTCAACAATATTAATATTCTGCTTTTTCACACGAGAGGGGCAGCGCAAACGTAAAAACTGCTCCCTTAGTAACTTCACTATCGACAGTAATATCTCCCCCCAGATCACGCGCAAATGTTTTAGCGATATGTAAACCAAGCCCCGCCCCTTGAAAATTATCGCCATGTTTATTAGAAGGAGACAATTTTGTAAAATCTTTAAAAATAAAATCCATTTCTTCTTTTGGAATACCTATCCCCGTATCACGAAATTCTATCTTAAGAAATTCATTGTCTTTATTATACTGGACATGGATATCTCCTTTTTCTGTGAACTTAACGGCATTCCCTAAAAGACACGATAATATTTCATGAACGCGAAATTTATCCGAGAAAAGATAAACGTTAGGAATGGTAGAACTAAAGTTTAAATTTTTAAAATGAATAGTAGCTAAGTGTAATTCATACACTGTTTCAAATATATCCCGTAAATTAAACACTTCATAGTTGATTTTAGACGTTATGATATTAAATTTACAAATTTCACTAATGACGTTCATTAATTGCTTGGCAGAAGTCGCCATCCATTCACACATTTCTTTTATTTTTATATCTTTAACACGTGTTTTAAGCAGTTCACTGATGCCGTAAATACTGGAGCAAGGCGTTTTTAAATCATGCTCCATGTTTTGTATAAATTGATGTTTCATTAACTCTAGCTTTTTCTTTTCTGTGATATCAGAGCTAATAACTAATATACCAATGCATTCTGTTTTATCCAAAATAGGGAATTTCATCGATAAAAAAAACTTATCTTTGTAGCATTCCTCAACGATGGTTTTTTCTTTAATCCTCATGGTTTCTTGGCAATGAAGCCAACTTTTTTTGTCTATCTCTTTGGCATTTTTTATATTTTCACCGACCACATCCAAAATTTTATTGTTATAAACCAAATAATTACCATTTCTGTCAAGAACCGTGTAATTTATATCTAGCATGTCGAAAAATTGTGTAATGACTATTGAGTTTGATAATGCAAGTAAAGCATTATTTGAACTATTTTTCTTTAACTTAGTCATACTAGATTAATCCTTTAAAATATTAAAAATCGATTTCAGTTTAGCTGCTTAGCTAATGGAGAAGTAAGTTGATCATCTTTTTGGAAAGTAAATTCATTTTTTAATCTTACAAAAGCACTAAAAAACTCAGTTTGCTTTGTGGCAGAAATTCCATGTTTCTCAAGTATCTCTGTAAAAACTAAACAAGACGTTAGCAACTCTCCGTTAGGAGGCGTTAAGCTTTTAGGGTTTGTTGACTCTATAAGTCTTTTAGGCTCTCCACTTTGATTAAAAGTGTCCTTTCTACTAAAAAAACCGCTTGTACCTTCTGTTAGTTTTGATTTTGGCGTATTTTTCTTTGCTGGGTATACCATATACCCTAAGTAAATTAATTCAGGATTTAGATGTGAAACTACGTAAGATAAACCAGGATTTAATTCTGCACTTGGATAAGCTAGATATCCTTTTAATAAACAGGCGACAGCGCATTCCTCAAATAAATAGTTTTTGGCTGATTCCATATTTCCCTTTCCTTTCTTGACATAGGCTTGACTTAAATTATCCACAATTTCACGATAATCTTTATTCTCTTTATACAGTGTAGCTATTTTTTGAATGGCGGTGGTAAATTCCTCTTTATTTAGAAAACTAGACCAACGAGTTAGTGTAAATGTTGCAGATTTAAGCTTGCCCTCAATACTCAATAAATTTGTTTCTATCCATCTATCTCCCATTTTTAAGGCATGCTGTTCTCCAAAATAGTGTCTCTGCAGAAAATCGCTTAAGATAACTTCTACATGCGTTATTTTAGTATGCGTGTCATTATGCCTATTTACCATTTCGACAAAAGCAATAAAACCCTCTTCTGCTTGGTGATGATTATCCATGCTGATGACGGTTTGTAATGTAATAGGCGTACTAGGCTTGATAGATTTTAGGAGTTTGGCTGTCTTCATAGCTTTAGCGTAATGGTAGGATATATTTAGTTTGCAAAATGCTATCAAGCTAAATTTAACACACAATAAGACAGCATTAAACATAAGAATGCTCTCTAGTATCTATTTTATGTATTTTTGATTTTAGATGGCCTAAAATAGACAAAATATTGCTTGGTAATTGGGATAGGGAGGACTTAAAACCAACGTTCCTATAAATTGTGGACTCTCGCCACAAGATCAGCTATCACACATCTAACAATATTACTCCAAATTTTAGAGCCACAAAAAAATTTGGGGGTAACTTTAGGGGTATCTCAAAATCATAAAATTAAAGAAGCCTCTGCAGTAAAGGCTTTATAAGCCCAATGTGGGTGACGCCGCCCCACCATTCCATAGTTTACCAAAGTCCAAAGAAAGCCAGAATCTCTAAGTAATATAAGGGTTTCTGGCTTTTTTATTATCGAGTATCGTCCAACTAAGTCTATTGACAGCCGCCACTAAATGGTAAGAATCTTTTATATATAGCTTTTATAGCTTTTTTTGACCTGCCATCTTTAAAACCATACTTGGTTGCATGCTAAAAACATGACAGCAAGATGAGGCGCCTAAGATTCTAACCTGTATGCCAGCCTACGCTGGCATGACAACCCAAACACTTGGTCGTCGGTTCCACCATAGCTGGCGCCGACAAACCACGTTGCATTCAATGAAATATCGTTCTTCTTGTCGTTCATTACCCCTCAGTTACTGATCTTGCGACCTTTTAATGGACATTAAGAAGAGAAACCCCTTGTTGCTGATTCGTGTTGACGAGAAGATGCCCAAAACTTTTTTTAATCTATCTCGCTCCTCTTTGATAATCGCTAATTCTTTTCGTAATTGGGCTACTTCTAACCCTACCGGCTTTATATGTCCTTTACCTGGAAAAGCATCCTCTCCTGATTTCTGGTAGCTGTGCGCCCACCCTACTAAAGCGGAAGCTAGTACACCTATTTCATCGGCTATTTGCTGATAGCTGCGACCGCTGCTTTGATAAAGCTTCACTGCATTTATTTTAAACGTTTGATCATACGTTCTTGACTGTTGTTTTGACATATCTTGCCTCCAAGTTACAAAGTTTTATAGCCTTTGTTTCTCTTTGTTGGGCCTACTAAATGGTAGCAAGATCAAAATAGGGCTTTCCAGTCTTACATCATAAGTTTGCATGCAAAACCTCGTTTTTCCAATTCTTCGTAGAGTGATTTTTGTTCGTGCTCATTATTGCAGTTTATAATGAGGGTATACTGGGTTTCATCGGCTAGTTGGTAATCGTCTGCTTCGGTTTTTGGCTTTAGATCCCAAGGACAATCTACGCCCCATGCGTTTAATTTGTCATGATCCCAATCGCTGGCAAGTTTGTCAAAATCCCACTCGCCATAGCCCAGGTTGTCTTTGATGATAAATTCTTGCTGTTGCGCGTCTGTCAAATTATCCGCCACCAGGACAGGAATTTCCTTGAGCTTGGCGTCTTGACAGGCTTTCAGGCGCATATTACCGCCTAACACCATTTTATCGGCATTGACAATAATAGGGCGAATGTACAACATCCAAGGCGATTCCTTAATACTTTGTACGAGCTTTTTGTAATTGTCGTCCTTGATGAGTCTTGGGTTATCAGGGTTTGGTTTGATCTCCTCAATTTTTACTAAGGCTATGTCTTTCATGGGCAGATTTGTATTTTTGATTTATTTATGATAAAAAATTATGAATTCATTCTCTTAAATAATCAAATTATTTTTTATGATGGAATTGTACACTAAGAAGCCAGTTTCTATGAAGCCTACTAACTGCTTGTCACCCCAAAAAAACAAAGGAATAACAAAGGAGAATACGTGCATAACAAAGGAGGGCGCATGGGCAGCGAAACCAGTTATTTAGTGTCGCAACCCCATGGCGGCGCAGTGAATCGTTTTAAAAAGGGGTGTTCAGGCAATCAATGGCATTCGGTTAAGCATATACAGGTTCCCTATAGGAGCTCCAGCGACTTCGCGGCTTATGTGAGATTCTCGGATAATGTCTATCCGGTCGTATTTTTTGCCTAACTCTAGAAATGGAAGATAATATTTTTTCTAGCCATGTATGGATTAATTCTTTAGGCGCTAGAATGAAATTTTCCAAATGGCGACCTACAATAAGCAAACAATTTTTGAAATTTATTTTTTTCACAGCATGAGGCTGCAGTTTTTTCACAGATGAAGTGTTTTGAGTATCTATAGCAGAGCCACTTAACTCATCTGATTTTTGATTCGTTGGTAACTTATTTTTAGCATCATATTCAAACATGCGGGCAAGATTGAGTAGCAATACATGACCATATATTTCATGTTTTACACCGCGCTCTGTTTGCGCATGGAAATCTTCAACATCAATAAAGTTTTTTGAAATTTTATAGAGTTCTTCCATTCCCCAACGACCATGATATAAATCAACAAAACAATCAGGAGGATAAAGTTCTCCTGTTAAAGTAGTCGCACAAACATATGTTTCATTTCCAAGAATGTATTTTATCAGACGCATTTTTATGGGTTTCATATCACCCGTATAACCGCGTTTTTTTAATTCCGATTTAACGGCTCCTGATGGAGAATATTCAATGATTTCTTCCATTTTCTCACTCTTCCAAAAGGTTTCTACTTTTTTATTGACATTACCCTCTTGGAGTCGAAATACAGCATTTAATTGTAATGCCAGTATTTTAAAAAACATATAATAGCTAAAATAACCACGATCAAATATAACGATATCGCCTGGATTTAAATGATTCAAATGTTCCAATGCACAGGCTCTCTCATCACGATGAGGGACAAATTCAACGTCATAAACAATTTGCTCCTGTAAATTATATAAACAGCTCAGTGTGCCTTGTGGATAATGTCGTCCTTCTCTGTTGGTGACTTTATAGCCTGATAGTATTAGTCCTCTAGGAACATTGAGTTTTGAACCATCAATGCCGAACACTTTATGACCTTGCCAAGTGGGCATTTTTTTGTGATGATGCCAATGCGCAATTAATGCTGTATTTAAATGTTTAAAAATTTCTTCTGGGAGTTTTTGTCGAGCTTCACACAATGAAGAGGCCGCGACAGAATTAATTTGAGGTAAGGTAATTCCTTTTTCAGAACAAGTCTCCCACAGTTGAATCAGGCTACTGTTATAACCTTGTTTACCTCTGCTTAAAACAGCTTTCAGTATAAAAATTACGAGTAACTGAGTAGTCAGGACTCGTTTTCTTTTTTGCCACACTAAATCAAAACCTTGACAGATTTTTTCAAATAGCTCGTTTGCTCTGACCCAAAAATTTATAGTTTCATCTGGCATTTTAATCTCCCACAAATCGTTACTTTATAGGAGGTTATATTACTACATTTTCTTAACCGAATGCCATTGTTCAGGCAATGCCGCAGGACGACCTAAAAAATACGTGTCTAAACTAAAATCTAAAGGCTATAGCGTGTGTGAGATCAATGACACCATCAAAAATATGATTGCCATGAATCTGGAGGAGCTAAAAAATGTGTATGAGGATAAAAATGCCACGGCGTTAGAAACCATGATTGCCGCTGCCCTCAAGAAATCGATTCAAAAAGGCAATTTAGATAGCTTAGAAATTCTGCTAAATAGACTTTTTGGCAAACCCATGCAAAGAACACAGCGAGAGCCTATTACGACTATTCCTGACACCTTAACGCCTGAGAGCATGAATGTCTTAAAAAAAGACATCTTGCTAGCTGCATTTTCAGGTCAAATCAACGCCAATGACGCACAGACGTTTTTTGAGCTGATTAATCAAAGGATGGATGAGCAGCCTTCGCTGAACCATGCGGTTCAAATACCTGATGATCCTATTGAGGCTTCTAGGGTGTATCAGGAGTTGATGGAGGAGTGACTTCTTCGCGAATATCCTCTTGTTTTCTCTCTTTGCTATATTTTTGTTTCTTGGGAAAGAAAGTGGAGTTGTTGTTACTAAGAGAAAGACAATCGATAGCACGTTTACCTTGAATCCTTGAGGTAGGTGAAGACTTCCTTATTTCTTCATGGTAATCTTCAACTGTATATATCCTTCTAGTCCCATGTATCACATTCTTAGGTTTTATATTTTTCTTTATTAATTCGTACAGATTAGAAAATTTAGTTTCTGCTTTTGTACAAAAAAGGCATTTTTCATTCTCAATGTGAAAATCTTTACGAGAAGTCTTCCCAGAATGAATACTAACACTTAGCTTTTTATTATTGACCTCATAGGTACTTAAGTAATGAATTAATTTTGCAGCGTATTCATTTTTATCATTATCAGTAGCATTTGCATGAGAAATGCTGTCAATAAATTGACCAATATTTGTGATTAAAAGACCTCCTGTTGCGGAGATAGTTGCACTGGTCTTATATTTATTTTTTTTAGAAATATATCCAAAACGCAGTGTTAATCCTTGTTTTACATAATCCATTAAGCATAATGCTATCTGTTTAGTTTTATCTTGATAAACCTCGTCAGTATAGATTTCCTCTGGCGATTTCGCTTGAATATTAGTTTTAGATTTTAGAATGAAATCTAACATTAGCTTAGGGTTATGAATATCTAATATAGTGCTTCTATCATAAATAGATGCTATTTCAATTGGAAGAGGATGGCCTGTAATTGATGTAATCTTTCTTAATTCTTCGTTGGATAGATTTCTAGGTACATTATTAGCTAGATTATTAGTTTTCATCTTTAAATCAAACTTCTCAAGCATTTCTGTCTTGATACTAAGTAAATCGCACACTCTCTTTGTTTTGTTTACATAATAAAGCTGATTATTACATCGAATATAAGCGGTATTTACAATGGGTAAATTACTAAGGGTGTCAATAGTAGGTGATGAAGACATTAAAAGGAGTTCATTCTTAATTGGAGAAGAGTCGTTTACTAAAGGAACTTCCGTATAAAAAAGTCTGAAAACTACATTATTCTTGGATAAAACTTCGGGTAGTAATGCAGTTGCTTCTTTATGACCTTGTAATATAACTTCTGTAGGTACGAAGCGACCATGACGCCGACCTCGATCAAACGCTCTACGTATAGCTTCCTCAGGAGAACAAGTAGCCATATAAATGTTAATTGTGGCATTACCTTCTTTTGTAACTAATATTTTATCATGCGACGCCTTAACTGCATCAAATAGAATATCTGGTGCTTTTCCTGCATTAATCATGCTCTGCATTTTTAACATGATTCTTTTATTGATGTGGCTGCTTTCCACATGAGTAAGTTCAGCATGTTTAACGGGATCTTCGACTTTTTTTGGATCCAAAAGGATTTTTTTATAGTAGTCTGGATTAAGGATTGCTGTATTAATTTTATCTGCGTCTAAATCTTTTTCTGCAAATTCTACGATTTTTGTCTTTCCAGACGCAGGACCACCAGCAACTATCCAAGTAACTCGTCCTGGATTAGCTCTTTTTTCTAATTTAGGTAGAGCACCAGGTACGTTGAGAAAATCTTCAACAAATGATTCCGCTTTAGATTCTATAAAATTCCGTAGCATTTCATCAATGACTAACTGCTTATAGATTTCGTATTTCCTTTTATCATCAATTGCTAAGGTAGAAGAAGCTTCAGGTAGAGAAGCCGTATGGTCATTAATAAGCTTTTCCTTTGCACTCATAGTTGTTTTGCAAAGAGCAACTTCTTCTGTACTAAAGTTAGTACATTTTGATATAATCTCAGAAAATCGTTTATTCGATTTATTAATTATTTGATCGTTTCCAAAAATTCTTTGTAAGAAATTTACATATTGCTCTTTGATCTCATGCTCTTCTAAACCGCCATGCTCATTTACCCAATAAGCTACAAATTTCAGTTTTGGTGTTTCGTTTTTGACTAAACAAATAGTATGTTTATACTGTCTACTATTGAATGATTCTGGTTTTCTGTCCAATATTATGACGTTACTATACTTGCTAAGATCATGTCCTGTGAAAAATTTATTTTTTTCGACAATCTCAAATAGCTGTCCATAATATAGTTTTTTTTCAGCTATCTCGGACAATAAATCAGTACGTTTAACCAGAGTTATTATTTCTATATCATCTATAGAACTAAATAATGAACTGCAAGATGTCAGTTTTTCGGATTCTGCGTTTTCTAAATAAGCTTTATAATACTTATACACAAGTTCCATGAGATCATTTTCATTTCCAATTTGATAATTAGAAACCAGCTCAATGATAAATGCTCGTAGTATCGCTCTATCTACACTAGGCACTACTAATTTTTCTAACGATGTTTCTCCAGTAATGTTCTGCACTTCGCTAATTTCTTCAGTTGTCCTTCCACGTGTGTGACCTGTGATTGATGTAATCTTCTCTAACTCTTCGCTTAATAGCTTTTTAGATGAATTATTATTCAGATCATTAGTTTTCATTTCTTGATCGAACTTTTCAAATTTTGTATCGTTAGTGCTGAGTAACTCCTGGCATATTCTGCTTGTTTTGTTTACATAGAAAAGCTGGTTATCGTATCGAATATAAGCCGTATTTGTGACTGGTAAGGTGCTAAGAGTTTCAACGGTAGGCAGTGATGAAGACCTTAAAAGTTCACAATCGGGATCACTGTATTGGTGTAACAACATTGTCTCAGCATTATTACTTAGACTTCGATCAAATATTTCCTTCTTGCCTATTTCCCACGCGCCAAATTGAGAACGATAAAACCTCTCCCACATCTCTTCTGATGCTTTTTCACTAAATGTTCTTGGTATATGTTTTTCAAAATCTTCTTTATCAAGGATCTGATGAAGCTGTAAATTCTTTGCCATCAGAATATAAGTCACCAGAAACGATGCAATGAGCAAATTATTATTCCTGAAGAAATTATTTTTTCTAAAATCGAATTCTATCCATGCGGCTATTCTAATAATTAAGGATTTATCAATGTTTTCTCTTGAAAGCCCATCAATTTCATTAAATAAATTTTCAATAAAAGAAGAAAAAGATTTCTTTTTATCGTCATTTAAGTAACTGTGAAAATTATTTATTTTTTTAATATTATTTTCATAAAAAAGAATAATTAATTTTTGCGCAAATATTTCCAAATCTGCACTAGTATCAAATTTATTATTTTTGTTCTCATACATGTAACCAACAACATTTTGAATTTGTTTTTTTACAGCATTATCGCTTTCAGTTAGCTCTAATTTTTCTAAATTATAATTCAGATGAATATGGTAGTATTGGCTAGATAATTCTTTTGGCATTTCCCCCCCCTCGCATATGAAAATACTATTTTAAAATTTTTATCTATTTCAAAAATATTAGAACATGAAATTTGATTCTGCTTATAGTCGAATTACTGTGGTTAAAGGCTTCCACCGACATCGGCAGAAGTGCAAAATATTTTTATAAATCCCATTTTCCCTTCAGCTTTTCCTTGACCAGAAAACTCATTGGATGATGTAACCGCAACGTCAAATTCTACTTTTTGATAATATTATCCTTTTTGGCTTTTGTTGAAAATTCGTTACTGACACAATTAGATAAAGTTCTCAAGTATTTTTTGTAATTTTTTTAACCTTCGTGTTTTAGATGTTCATGCTCTTACATTATGACATTAACGCAAGAGAGGAATAAGATGAATCAGTAGAGACGTTAGTAGACTCTATATTGTTAGTTTCATCTTTTATCATTTTTCCTTCTATATCTCGTTTATAGGAAGGAATATTATTTTTTGTAACGGATTGTTTTATATTGTCTAGGGAATTTGAGTTTATAAAATCCAGACATTCGGTTTTAGTAAGATTTATTTCTATAACATATGCTTTACTTATGCCTCCCTTGTTTGCAGGTTTACTAGCAGCCTGTGTGTTTAAGTTATTAATAGCCTTTTCTTTAGTCTCAAAAAGATTAGAATCACTAGGGCGTTTTTTTTCTAAAGCCAAAAAATTTGCTATCTCATTTGTAATTTTTAGATTTTTGTTCATAGTAGTAACAAGCCAATAACACTTGTTGTTAGAGGATGAGAAAGATGATGTTGTTGTTGTCGTTGTGCTGGTCGTATGGGTATTTACAACCTCACTGCTAGTAATTGGAGGTGACGGTGATGTAGTGGTAGTTGTTGTAGTTTGATTGTGTGTTCGTGAAGCTTGTGTAGAATTTTGTTTTTTATAACGGTTTAGTATTTTGTTATATTCTGGAAATGAAACTAAAAGGTGCTGCTTATATTTCAGATGGCAAAGTGGTTTCGCAATCTCCAGTATCTGTGGGTGGTTATTCCAATCTGCAAGGTTATGAAAACAATTAATGTTTATAATTTTTGATTCTTCTCTCCGAAAAGCGTTAGCTAATCCTTCGTATAAATCGTTTGCACTCTCAATACTCTTAGGTAAATCAGCTATAATATTTCTAGCAAATGATGTCAGAGATCCATCATGCTGTTTTAAATTTTCAACAAATCTTTCTCCATCATATATGATTTGTTGATGAATTACTTTTCCAGCTAGCCTTGTACAAACAGCAGAGATGTGTTCCGGTTGAGCGTTAGGCGGGCAAGAATAGAGTTCTGGTTCTCCTGTTTTTATTGATTGTTTCTTATAAAATTGAATAAGATGTTTGAATTCACCTTCAAGCTCTGCATGCATAATGTTTATTTTATAGTACGCATATATATCACATGCGTTGGGATGATTGATTAAATCTACTTCGTCAGTAGTAGATATTCCTTTAATCTGCGATGCTCCTTGCTTATCGTAGTAAGCGATCACTGCATCATGATTTTTTCCATTTTTATAAAATTCATAGTTAATTGTTTTCGTCTTTAAGTCTTCCACGAAAATATGAAACAATGCGCCATCATAAGCATTCTTAGCTTCTTCTCTTAGAAAAATATAACATGAAACCGGAGTCTCTTGGTCAAACCATTTTCTTTCAGATTGGATGCTTGCTAAATCTGTATATCCATCGTAATGTGTCATGGAGATTGCATTCTTTCCATTTTTCTTACCGAAAAGTATAAAAATTTTGCAAGTGGTAATTTCATCAGTATAAAGTCCAGAGCTAATATAGCTTTCTCCTTGTATCCAGCGTCCAGTTTTGCCCTGCAATATGTTAATATAATGTTCTTTCATAAATAGTTTTCTATTTTTAATTTCTATGGAATTAAACCTACAAACATTTCTATATTTTATAGATTCGCTTTATAATAAATTGTAGCTCCCCATACAATGAATAAACTCTTTGCTTCATCTTTTGCTTCAACCCAAATTTAGCCAAATCAAACTCATAATTTTTTTGCAGTCCCAACCAAAATGAAGAAGACATATCAAAAAACAAAGCCAGGCGTAGGGCAGTATCCACAGTGATGGCTCGTTTGCACTTGATGATTTCGTTAATGCGTCTTGGTGGGACATTGACATCTTTAGGCAAGCCGACATTGACTAATCTCCATGGGTTGTAATAATTCTTCTAGCAAGATAGCACCATGATATCGGGTTTTATAAGATGGCTTTGACGCATGATTTCACTCTATTTTAATATAACCTCACTACAGATTAATGTTTAAATACTTTATTTAAGCATCTGCTATTTTAGATTTTATTTGAATCTAATAACTAAATATCATATATTAATAAGAGTTGTTACATGTAAGCATTATGTTCGATTTCAAACAGCCTGACTATGCCCCGGTGTTCAGGCAGCGTATGGAACGTTTAGAGCGGTTAAGGCAGAAACCAGGGTCATTTGAAACGTTAAGACAGTATTATCGTACACACATCGCTCAATTTATCACCGACTGGGGCTGTACGTTTGACCCTAGAAATCCTGAGATTGGACTGCCTGCAGTTGTGCCATTTATTTTATTTGCGCGCCAAGTGGATTGGGTCAACTGGTTTATGGAACGCTGGCAGACCCGAACGCCAGGATTGACGGAAAAATCAAGGCAAATGGGCGTCAGTTGGTTGTCGGTTGCGGTAGGCGTTGCGTTGTGCGTGTTATACGAAGGCATCACGGGGTGTTTTGGTTCGCGAAAAGAAGAGTATATTGATAAATCAGGTGACCCTAAAAGCTTATTTCACAAGGCGCGGCAATTTATTACCTGTTTGCCTCTGGAATTTAGAGCAGGCTGGCAAAAAAGGACGTGTTCCGCGCATATGATTCTACGATTCCCTTAAACGGGATCATCACTCACAGGGCAGGCGGGCGATAATTTAGGGCGTGGCGCAAGTTTGAGTTTTTATTTTGTGGATGAGGCGGCTTTTTTACCGCGTCCGCAAATCGTAGAACCTGCTATATCGAATTCAACCAATTGTCGAGTAGACATTTCCACGCCGCATGGCCGAAATAATCCGTTTGCAGAGAAACGATTTAATGGATCGGTGTCTGTGTTTACGTTTCATTGGCGTGACGATCCTCGGCGTAGCGAAGCGTGGTACTTAAAGAGGAAATCGAAAACCCGGTCATTATTGCACAAGAGTTAGATTTAAACTATGACGCTTCTGTAGAAGGTGTTGTTATCCCTGCGGAATGGGTGCGTAGTGCGGTAGATGCCCATGTGAAATTAGGCATAGCGCCTGAAGGCATACGTATGTGTGGTTTTGACGTAGCGGACGAGGGCGCGGATCCTAACGCATACGTAATGCGTCATGGTTTTCTTGCATACTCTCCCCATCAGTGGCGTGGAAAAGGCTCGGATATTTATGCGTCTGTAGAAAAAGTTATCGCGGTGTGTTCAGTCGAGGGATGCGACAGCGTGACGTATGACGCAGACGGTGTAGGCGCAGGCGTCAAGGGGGACGCAAAGCGCATCAATGCAACGCGCAAAACCCGTATAACGTTTATTCCTTATCATGGTGGCGCGCGCGTGGTCAGCCCTGAAAAAAAAGTCATCAGTGATCGCGTGAATAAAGATTTTTTTGAGAATTTAAAAGCGCAGATGTGGTGGTCATTGCGTGAACGGTTTTTGAAAACATATCGCGCGGTTGTTGAGAAGCAGCCGTTTAAGCCCGATGAAATTATTTCTATTTCCTCCCAGGGGCAGATGTATATCAAGCTTGTGAACGAATTATCCCAGCCTACTTTTTCCGATACGAAGACGGGGAAGATTGTGATTGATAAAAAGCCCGAGGGTTCACACTCTCCGAATTTAGCAGATGCGTTAGTGATGGCGTTTTCAGACGTGAGGAAAAAAGGGTTATTTTATGTTTAAGCCATGGTTTAAGCGAAAAAAAGAAGAAAAAAAAGAAAAGCTTAACAGTGCTGAAAAAGCGCCTGTTTTTTCAACCCATCGGTATTTTGCAGTGGATGCCGGAACGAAAGACGACATTTTAGAAGAGGCATTTCGTCATACGTTTAGGGTTAGAAAATTAACGAATGTTAGGAATGAGTCGGGCGCAACGTTTGACGCGTCTATTCCCGCGTTGCCGATTTATAGCAACGTACACGGTCAACATAATTTAAGCAGTTCGCTGATGGCTTGGTACGGAACACAGGGATTTTTATCATCCCAAATAACGGCCATGATTGGGCAGCATTGGCTGGTGTCAACAGCAGTTAAAAACTGACCCACTTTGTTTTAATTCAACAATTTAATTTTGACCCACCTGATTAGTTTCAGTGTGACTAGTTGGGGTAACAGGATTGGTTAAATGGGTGATTAGCCCTGCTTTACGTTTTTCTTTTAATCGATAACTTTCTCCTTGGATAGGAATCAAAGGGGAATGATGCAATAAACGATCTAACATAGCAGCTGTTAACGTAGCGTCGTGTGCAAATGCACTGTGCCATTGGCTAAATGGCAAATTGGTTGTGTCGCTGCATAACCTAAGCTAATCGCCAAATGCGTTTTACCAACCCCACTTGGCCCTAGCAGCACCACATTTTCATGACGCTCAATAAAGCTGAGCGAACTGAGTTCTTGCACTAACTTACGAGGCGTTCCAACCGAAAACTTAAAGTCATAATCCTCTAATGTTTTAATGGCAGGAAAGTTAGCCATCTTGACTAATGAATTACGGCTACGGGCTTGACGGTTCTCATGTTCTGCTTTGAGTAGTTCTTCTAGATAATCCGTATAACTGCTTTGTTGCTTCACAGCCTCTTGTGCCAGCACAGCATAGTGTAGTTTGGCTTGCTCAAGTCCTAATGTGTCACATAAATGCTGGATCCGTTCACTCTGGTTCATACGCACTCTCCCTGAAGTAGCTTGTCGTAAATACTTAAGGGATGCTGTAAAGACTCCACGGGGCTTAACCTATGAGGAGGATAGGAGGTGGGTCAACTTTCAACTGTTGGGGTGGGTCAATTTAACACTGTTGCTAACAGAAGGGGTGTTGATTCCCAGCGAATGGGTGAATGATAACATTTTCAGCGTTTATCAAAAATGAAAATACCATGGAATGTTTCTCTTGAACGCCTTTAAATTGCCTGTTCGTCCATATCGCTTCTTATTATGATATGCTAGAAGAGCAATAGTTTGACTTATCATACTGCGGCTACTATAATATCTATTATAGGCTATTTTTAAACATAAG
>JACCDN010752197.1_pt1 | contig 16944 bp, 14 predicted proteins | sample 7441691 | NCBI WGS metagenome assembly JACCDN01 (sample SAMN15323439, study PRJNA562643) | freshwater metagenome | isolation source: river surface water | place: USA:Blue River Watershed | collected 2017-08-16
ATCAGCCGAGGCAGGGCAAATCCAAAACCCCAGAAAAATAGTTTGCCCTGCCGAGTCCGCATTGTTTCCGTTTCATTCGTTGGGATTTTCTGCAAAATGGGTTCTGACTTTTTCAAACAAACACCACCATTCCGAATTTGTTAAAGAAGTTGCCTCGGGGCTTCGCCCCTCGACATTAGTTTCCGCCAAGAAATTCCAGGGGTTTTTGAATTCCGCCAAAAGAATTCCCGCCGAAAGTCGGCGGTTCCCAAACGAAGTTTGGATTGCACCAAGGGCGCAAGAGTCGATGAATATAGATTTAAAAATTGTCGGTGTAATGTAAAACCTTTTATCAATTTAATCCCCAAAGCTATGATCAAATATATTATCTATTGTAGAAAATCATCAGAGGACGAGGAACGCCAAGTTTTGAGTATTGAAGCACAATTAACAGAGCTTCGGGAATTCGCCAAGCAAAATAATCTTTTTGTCGTAAAAGAGTTTTACGAGAGCAAAACAGCGAAAGAGCCGGGACGAGAAATATTTAATGAAATGCTTGGCGAAATTGAAAATGGTTTTGCCTCGGGAATTTTAGCGTGGAACCCTGACAGGTTGGCGAGAAATAGCATAGACGGCGGAAGAATAATTTATTTGGTTGATACTGGAAAAATAACCTCGCTAAAATTCCCGACATTTTGGTTTGAAGCGACACCGCAAGGGAAATTTATGTTGAGTGTCGCTTTCGGACAGGCAAAATATTACACCGACAATTTAAGAGAAAACATTTTGCGTGGTATTCGGCAAAAGATACGCCGTGGTGAATTATCGGCAAAAGCTCCAATCGGTTATTTTAACGAACCTCGTTTGCGAACGATTGAACCTGACAAAAAAGCTTTTAGCAAAGTAAAAGAATGTTTGGAGCTTTTTGCTACTGGCGAATATACTCTCACGGCAATTCAACGCAAAATGTTTTCTCTTGGCTTGGTTGGCTCTCGTAGTAATAAACCTCTCGCACTCGCCTCGGTAGAGCATATTTTGAAAAATCCTTTTTATTATGGATATTTTTCCTACCGAGGCGAGCTTCATCAAGGTTCGCACAAGCCAATGATTTCAAAGAAACTTTTTGACAAAATACAGATTGCACTTGTTCAAAATGGAAAACCTCGCAAAAAGCGTGGAGCTAAAAATTTTCAGTATTTAGGTTTTGCTACTTGTGGGGTTTGTAGTTATGCCATAACCGCCGAAAGACATATCAAAAAAAGTGGTTTGAAATTTGTATATTATCGTTGCACCCACAAGAGCAAAACCATTGCTTGCACTGAAAATCGTTTTTTGCGAGAGGAAGTTTTAACGGAACAAGTAAAAAATCTTTGTCAAAAAGTTTCTTTGCCTGACGAGTGGCGAGATAAATTTTTATCTAAACTTGAAAATGAAAGTGTAGAATCTCGCCACACATCAGACCTTTTCGTTCAAAATCTTCGTGATAGCATTTCCGCCATTAAAGAAAAACTGGAACGGCTAACTGACGCATATTTAGCCGAGGCGTTGGAATTAGCGGAATATCAAGAGAGAAAAAATATTTTAATGGCGGAAAAGAAAACAATTGAGGAGAAATTATCGGATTTTGAACGAAAAGGCAATCATTGGCTCGAACTCATGCGAAACTGGATTTTAGAAGCCAACCAAGCCGTAAATCTCTATAAACAAGAAAATCCCTCACGGATGAGAGATTTTCTTATTTCCATCGGCTCGAACCGCCGAATTTCGGCGGGAATTCTTTTGGCGGAATTCAAAAACCCTTGGAATTTTTTGGCGGAAACCAATGCCGAGGGGCGAAGCCCCGAGGCAACTTCTTTAACAAATTCGGAATGGTGGACCGTACAGGACTCGAACCTGCCACCCCCGCATTGCAAATGCGGTGCTCTACCAGATGAGCTAACGGCCCAAATAAAACGAAATACAATAATGAGTGTAGCCGAAAAGAGAAATATTGTCTACTATATGAGCATATGAGTACCACAGAGGCACAATATATTCACGCCCTCCGTTCTCTAGAGAATATCGGGGATGGGACCATTAGACAGTTTCTCACCCACTTCGGCAGCAGCGTCGCTACCTGGCAGGCCAGTGATGAGGACATCCTCGCCGTACCCAAAGTAGCCCGTGAGAAAAAAGAATCTTTCATCGCTCTAAGGAGAACCACTGACCCGGTCGCTCTCTGGGACAAACTCGCCCTCGGCGACATCATGGTCCACACGAGAGATGACGCGACGTACCCAGCGCTCCTCCGGCAGATTCCTGATTATCCCATCCTCCTCTTTACTCGTGGGAGCTACGACTTTAGCCAAGACCGACCGATGATCTCTATCGTCGGTTCACGCAAGCACTCGAGCTACGGTGAGCAAGTGGCCGAGGAGCTGGCACGTGAACTCACCTCTTCGGGCTACATCGTCGTCTCCGGCATGGCCTTTGGTATCGATTCTCACGCCCATCGTGGCGCCCTCGCCCACGGTGAGACCATCGCGGTCCTCGGGAGCGGTATCGATGATCGGATGATCTCCCCTGCCTCACACTTTCGTCTCGCCCAAGACATCATGCGTCAGGGCGCGCTCCTCTCCGAATACCCACCCGGCACCTCGGCCAACCAAGGCTCGTTTCCCATGCGCGATCGGATTATCGCTGGACTCTCCCTCGGTACCCTCGTCATCGAAGCACCGGAGAAAAGTGGCAGCCTCATCACCGCGGAGTGTGCGCTCGAGTACAACCGCGAAGTCTTCGCTGTCCCCGGCTCTATCCTCTCACCCTATTCTATCGGCACGAACGCCCTCATCAAACGCGGGGCCAAACTGGTCGCGGGTATCTCAGACATTCTCGCCGAATTCCCTGCCCAGGCCTCACTCTTCCCAAAAGTTGCTGACATCACCAAGACAGAGATATCGGTACCACATGACCTCACGCCCGAAGCAAAGCGTGTACTCACCTGCCTCACCCATGAACCACTCCACGTCGATATGATCATCCGCGGGGCCAAGCTCTCCGCGCCGGAAACGAGCTCGCTCTTGTCACTCCTTGAACTCCGTGGTCTTGCCAAAAACGTCGGGGGCATGCACTATGTAAGAATGCAGTAGCGAGTAGTCCGTAGTAAGAAGTATGTACAGATTCTTCTTACTGTACTCCTTTCTCCTTAATACTTGCCCCTTCTTCATCTATGAAACTTCTCATTGTCGAATCTCCATCCAAGGCCAAAACCATCGAGAAATATCTCGACGGTGAGTATCGCGTGGTCGCCTCCGTCGGTCACGTCCGTGATCTGCCCAAGAGTAACAAGAAAGCCATCGATATACCCGGCGGATTCATCCCGCACTACGAAATTTCGCCCGGCAAAGAAAAAGTAGTAAGCGAACTCCGCTCTCTCGCCAAGAAAGCGACCGAGGTCCTCCTCGCAACCGACCCCGACCGCGAGGGTGAGGCCATCGCCTGGCATGTCGCTGAGACCTGTGGCCTCAAGAAACCGCAACGTGTCCTCTTCTATGAAATTACCCCGGAGGCCGTGAAAGAGGCTATCCTCCATCCCCGCGCCCTCGATACCAACCTCCGTCGTGCCCAAGAAGCCCGTCGGGTACTCGACCGTTTGGTCGGCTACGATCTCTCCGGACTCATCTGGAAAAAAGTCCGCTACGGGCTCTCAGCCGGTCGCGTCCAGTCGCCTGCGCTCCATATCCTCGTCGAACGCGAAAAAGAAATCCGCGCCTTTATCCCGGACCTCTACTTTCATTTCACCGGTCAGTTTTTGTCTACCACCAAGAAGCCCCTCACCCTCACCTATACCACCACTCCCGAGCCCAAGAGTAAAGAAGTAGCCGTCCGCGCTGAAGCCGAGACAATCGTAAAACTCGGTAAGCAGTGCACTTGGAAGATACAGAGTGTCAAAGAAACCCCGGCCGAAAAGAATCCCTACCCACCCTTTACTACTTCGACCCTCCAGCAGGCAGCGAGCTCGCGCCTCGGGCTTTCCCCGAGCATGACCATGCGCCACGCCCAAAAACTCTACGAGGCCGGTCACATCTCCTACATGCGTACTGACAGCGTCAACCTGAACGCTGACGTGGTGAAAAAAATTGGTTCGCTCATCACCAAAGAATACGGTGGTGAATATGCCTGCGAGCGTCAGTACAAGACCAAGAGTAAGAACGCTCAAGAAGCGCACGAGGCTATCCGTCCTACTCATCCAGAAGTGAAAGTAGCCGGCACCGGTGATGGTGAACGGAGACTCTACGCTCTCATCCGAACCCGCACCATCGCCTCTCAGATGGCCCCGGCCAAGATCCTCCGCACCAAGGTAGTCGCCGAGGCGAGTGACACCGCCGTCCCCAACTTTGCTGCCACAGGTTCGGTCGTCCTCTTCCCAGGCTGGTACGCCTGCGACAGTGCTGCTCGAGGTGAGGATAGTGAATTCCCCCAGATCACAGTCGGCGAGACCATCACCCTCCAGTCACTCACGAGCGAAGAGAAATGGACTACTCCTCCCAACCGCTACTCAGAAGCAGGCCTCGTCAAAGAACTCGAAAAACGTGGCATCGGTCGTCCGAGTACCTATGCTGCCATCATCAAGACTATCATCGACCGAGGCTATGTCGACAAAGATGGCAAAGCCCTCAAGCCGACCGAAACCGGTGAGGTGGTCGATGACTTCTTGGCCTCACACTTTTCCGAAATCGTCTCAGATGTCTTTACCGCTGATATGGAGAGTAAGCTCGACGATATTGCGAATGGTGATCGCGAGTACGAGAAAACCCTCAAAGCATTTTACGTCCCCTTTGCCAAAGAAGTGAAGAGCAAAGACAAGATAGACAAAGTTACCAACATGGGCGATGCTCCCGTAGGAACCGTGTGTCCGAAGTGTGGCAAAAATATGGTGGTAAAACTGGCCAAGAATGGCAAATTTTTGTCATGCTCTACTTTCCCCGAGTGCACCGGTGCCCGCACTATCGATGGCGTCGAGCTCGAGGGTCCGAAAGAAACAGGCGAGGCTTGTCCAGACTGTAAAGACGGCAAGCTCGTAGAGCGCGATGGGCGCTTCGGCCGCTTTATCGCCTGCTCGAACTACCCCAAGTGTAAACACATCAAAAATGACCCTAACCTCAACCCGACCACCGGGGTCAAGTGCCCCATGTGTGGAGATGGTGAGATGCAGGAAAGACGCGGACGCTTTGGTGTCTTCTATAGTTGTACCAATTACCCGAAATGCCGGAATGCTATCAAGGCCAAACCCACGGGAAACATCTGCCCCATATGCCAATCACTCATGATGGAAGGTACAAAAACCATACCAGAACGGTGTAGCAAGAAGGATTGCCCCAACCATCGTCCTGATAAACTCGAGAAAAAATAGCAAAGAAAAAAGGCGTCCTGTCACGGCAGGCCGCCATATAGCTGGACTACTCCAAGTCAGTCCGTCATAGAAAGCACTGGACTGAAGTAGAGTCCCAGAATGTCCACATCATTCGGAAACCGACCTTGCAACTGTAGTCGTTTTCCAAGTGTCACAACGAATCGAGTAAGTCGCTCACCCTCGAGGATGAATTCAAGCTTGAATTCCGCACTCGAGAGGAAGTATCTGAGCAGGTACTCAAGAAACGGCCGGTCGTACCTATCAGCCTTGACATGCCCCTTCCAGGCGCCTTCTAATTCCGCGTACTGCTCAACATCTTCGGAATCAAAGGCGCTCGTCTTCATTCGAAATGTTTGGCCCGGACTTCCAAGGGTCAACACCGCGAATACTGAGATCGGGGACGACAGCGGCATGACCGGCCTCAGATCCAAACGCGGAATGACGAAATCAAGCAGTCGAACCTCGCCACCCACAACCACTACATCGCTTCGCTCCAAAAGCATGTGATCCTCCATGTTCTTCCTTGGCTCGCCCGAGCCTTGGATGGCATTATGATACCACAAAACAATGAGCTGTCAACCCCTATTCAACGAGGGTCAATGTGGCCATCAAAACAACGGGAGGTACTATGCTCGGTTCCGCCACCACTTGACTGCTATACGTACTACGTACATCACGACAAAAAGAAGAACCGAAACAAGCACGATGGCACCGCCACTTGGTAGATTCCACTGCAATGCAGAAGTAAAGCCGAGAACAACAGAGATCACTGAAAAAAGCACCGAAAGAATTAAGGTCCCTCGAAACCCGGATTGCAATTGAAGGGCGGTCAGTACTGGCACTACCATAAGAGCGCCAATCAGAAGCACTCCCACCATCTGCAAAGCCGCCGTCACCGTGCAAGCTGCCAAAACCATGAAAGCATTGGAAAGGAACCGAACCCGGACACCGCTCACGCGAGCCAAATCTTCGTCCAAAGCAAAGAGGAACAATTCTCGATAGCTGAAAAAAATAAAACCAACAGTAAGTAAGGCTAGTCCGGCAAGTATGCTTACATCGAAAGACGTCACTGTCGTCAAACTTCCAAAAAGATAGGAAAGGAGATTGACATTGAGACCTTGAGAGACACTCATGATTACCACAGAGAGTGCCAAACTACTCGACAGAAAGAGCGCAATGATAGCCTCGCCCAAAACGCGTCCCTCCTGTCTCATGCGCTCGATGCCGAGGGCAGCCACAAGTGATGTGGCCAACGCTCCGACAAAGACGGGAATGTGCAACAAAACAGCCAGTGCGACACCGAAGAGCGATACGTGTGCCAAAGCATCAGCCAACAGCGAGAAGCGCCGAACGACCAAGAACAACCCGATAAGAGGCGCAATAACGGCCAGGAGTAAACCAGCCTCAAATGACCGGATGACAAAATCAAACTGGAAATAGGTCAAGAGATTCATGATGTATGACTGTGTTCATGGTGTAGCATGTGCTTCTCAGCTCCATACATAGCATGGAGCACCTCTGGTCGCTCCAAACTCTCCGGACGCCCAAAACAAACCAGACGTCGATTGAGACACAGTACGGTCTTGACTTGTCGGGCAATGGCCTCGAGATCATGCGACACAAGAACAATGGTCATACCAGAGGCATTTAGTTCACCGAGGAACGCATAGAATTTTTCTTCGGTTTCAGCATCGATACCGGTCGTCGGTTCATCAAGTACCAAGAGTTCTGGGTGCGAGACAAGGGCCCGAGCGATAAAGACGCGCTGTCGCTCACCACCAGAAAGTTCCCCGATGCGCTTCTCCAAAAGATGACTGATCTCTGCGCGTGCCGCAGCTCCTTCGACATCGTCACACCGAGAAGATCTGAAACGGCACCAGAAATCAGCTGCCTTGACGTGGCCACTCCCAATTACTTCCCGCACGGTAGCCGGAAAACCGAGATCGTTACGAAAAACATTTTGTGGGACATACCCTACTTTGCCCCAGTCAGTGAATTCTCCCGTCGGAATACCATACAGCCGAGCTCCGCCACCTTTTGGTTGCAACAGACCGAGAATGATTTTGAGCAAAGTAGTCTTGCCACTCCCATTTCCTCCTACCAAACCAACATAATCACCTGGTTTCAACGCAAATGAAATATCAGAAAGCACGTCAGAATTTCCGTATCGAAAACTGACGTGCTGACATTCAACAATAGGAACAGTTACTGACATTGACGAGCAATCTTAAGACTTTCGAGATTTGACTTCATTATAGCAAGATAATCCATTCCAGCGAGCCTCTCTTCGTCCGTTATGCCCTCAATGGGATTGAATACGAGCGTGGTCGCCCCGACCTCCTGAGCCAACGTCTCTGCCACTTTGGGACTCACCAAAGTTTCAAAAAATATGTGCTGAATCCCTTTTTGCTTGACCAGGGTCGCTACTTCTGCCAGATGGCGAGGTGACGCCTCAGCTTCTGGCGACAAACCAGCGACTGAGAGTGTCATGAAACCATACCGCTTGGCGAGATAGGCAAAGGCATTATGAGAAGTCACGACGGTATCCAGTCGACATGATTCCATGGATGCACGATAAGTGGCGTCAAGCGCCTGCAACTTGGACAGATACGCACCACTTTGCTTCATATATTCGGTCTGATGCGGTGTATCACGCTCTCCGAGTGCAGCTGCTATCGTCTCGACCTGCTTCTCAGCCAAGACGGGGTCAAGCCAAAAATGCGGGTCAAACTCGCCCTCTTCATGTTCTTCTTCACGCATACCCCCCTCTGCTTCGTGTTCCTCATGTTCTTCGTGCTCTTCATGGCTGCCCGGCAAAAGCGTCACCAATTCAGACATTTGGATTACTTTGACTCCGCGCGCTTCAAGCTCCGGACGAATCTTTTCCGCCCATGCATCAAAGCCAGCACCATTGATCAGAAAAATATCGGCCTCGTATGCTCTGAGGATATCCTGAGGGGTCGGCTCATACTCGTGGGGTTCGACTCCGGCTGGTACCACACTGATAACATCAACAAAAGATCCACCCACATTGCGTGCAAAATCAGCCAACGGATAAAAGGTTGCGACCACCGAAACTTTTGTACCACCCTCAGTGACCATACCAGGTTCAGTCTCTGACCGCTGCAAGAGGAACCATCCTAGACCCGAAACAAGAACCACTCCCACTAACCCAAACAATGCTTTCATATGAATACCGTTAAAATACTTAACTTCCGACTTGTTGACACTGCCGACAGAGACCAAAAAATTCCAAAGCATGATACGATACTTGAAACTGCCGCTCCGCCACAATTTTTGCTTCTTGTTTCACAATACCCCGTTCGTTGATATCTACATCCTCCACCCGATCACAGTTGAGACAGACCAAGTGATGGTGATGTGCAGAAGTTTCGAGCTCATAGTATGTGCTCCGTTCTCCAAGCTGGATACTACGCAGGGCTCCAATTTTTTCCAAGGACTCAATTTCCCGATAGACAGTTGTCTTATTGACCACTCTGCCAGTCTGGGCCAATGCTAAGAGCAAGTCTTTGGCCGACAGGGGCTTTTGTGAGTCCGAGAGTATTTCAAGCATGGCACGTCTCGGTCCAGTCAACCGCAAACCGGCTCTTTTAATTTGTTCGAACAGTTCATGATTTTTCATACTTATATGATATCGCAACTTAGTTGCATTGTCAAGAACCGCTGATCAATCACAAAAAAACCCGATGTATATCGGGTTTTCAGGCGTCTATTCTTACTATCGACTCCACACCGGATGACTCCCCTTCCATTCAAATGGGAGCTTTTGATTCCTTCGCCAATCCCAAAAGGTTACGTTCCTTGATACTTGCGCACTGCCTTCCCCCTCCGTCTCTACGGCAAGCAAAGTACCATCAAGTGACAGTGTATGCTTGAGAATCTGCCCACCATCTGAGGGCGTGTACGTATGTATCTTTTTCCAAGTATCATTTTCCGCTGCATAGAACTCCACATGTGAAGTTAGGTCATTTCCTCGTAAATATCGAATAGTCAGGATAGTTCCATTGCCATTGAAACTCGCCTCGCGAAAGAGAGCACCGGGGATAACGAGTGTCGTACTCTCACCATTTGACTGCTGTATCAGCGTCTCAGAATGATACCCTATGGTACCGTCTGATTCCATCACTGTTTTTTCAAGTAACATATACTTATCTTTCGGAGAAAATCCGATGGCCCTATCAAATACCCCGACAAGATCCTCGCTTGTTTCACCCAAAAAATTGATGACAAAAACACCGGTTGGTTTGCGATACAAAAATCGGCCTGTTTCCTCCGAGCAGGCGACATCTCCCTCTTCGTATACGGCCGTATCACTTATGTTCCACCCCTGCGAAAGCTTATCGGCACCTGAACGGTTCCAATCCACGGTAAAATATTGAAAGTTCTGACTTCCATCCTTACCTCGTGAAACAAGTAACGCAGCGCGTGCGCTATTACAGAGTAAGGCCTGAGTATAGTACTGAGACCCGTCTACAGGAATGATGGTACTATACCGCTTTTCACCTCGCTTCTCCCCCACAATAAGTCCTCTCTCAATCCTATTTTTTTCCTGATCATCTGTCGGGGTATAGACCGCAATCCATCTCCCATGGGGCGCAGATGAAAAAGACACAATTTTCAACGTATCTGGAGTAAGCGCTACGAGAGACCCCGTCTCAAGATCTCCCTCCATGAGACGACTCTCTGGGCTGAGAAATAAAAGCTTTTCCTTTTTAATTCTTAATACGTGCTCAAATGACTCCGTGACAACGCCTCCCTGCAAAGCCATGAGTGGTCCCACGTGCACTCGATACTCCTCACCACTTATCCATGGTTCCGCTGGAAAAAAAATCAATTTAGTAGCTGTGCTGGTGAGGGTACCCAGAACCCGCTCTCCACTCCTCTCAACAGTGAAAGCACTGTCGATGCCGGTCGCTTGTAGTGGTTTATTAAACGTTATTGAAAGCGGTTCGCCTGGAGCAATCTCCTCGGAAAGAGATACCACTCTGGGCGACGATTCCTTCACTCCCAAGAATAGCACTATGAGCCCAAGGAGGAGCGCGTGTGGCAAAAACACCATGGAACGCGTCATGAATCTATTCAGCATAGGGATTTTTTGGTTCAGAAATGATCTCCAGACTCGTCACATCGAGGACGGGTGTTGCATCACTAGTGTGCATCGTACCCCGCAGACGAATCCACGTATTCTCTTTGGGCAAATTTCCAGCATAGCGAAACGGGATAACCGCTGGTTGTGCATCAGCACCACAACACGTAAGAACGAGTCTCCCTATCATCGGCTGATTCTCTTGCAAAAGATAAAATCCCGTGATATCGGCTGGTGCACCTTCAAACCGAAATGACTGATCTGGACTCGCAAAGGCAGCCAGCCAATCAACAATTCCAAAATCTGTTGTCTTTCTCGTGCTAAAGCGCTCCCCATACTTGGTACTGACTGAATTGGTACCACTCGAAATGCGCGTCTTGGCAGTTTCAACCGAAAGAGGTACTGGTCTCAATGTGAGAAGAAGCAGGGCGACGATCAGCAGTGAGAGCATGCCAGGCAAATGAGCTTTCGCAAAATCAGTCGTTCGCCCCCTTACAAAGAGAAAGAAATTGAGCACCAAAAATGCACCACCAGTGAGTATCACAAACCACTGTGAAGAGGGGTGTATATAGATACCCAGCTTGCCGATTCCTGCGAGATACAGGACGGCTATACCAAACAAATTGAATGTCACAATGGCCAGAATGAAGAGGGTGCGCTCGGATATCATACGATACTCAATTTATGCAGGATGAGAGAAAGGAGAAAAACGAGTTCGGCAATAAACAAAGATATCATAATGAGGCCTCTCGTCGTAAAGATACGACTATAAATAAGAACATTCTTCGTGTCAATCATAGCGCCGAAGACCAAAAAACTGAGGAGGGCAGCGTTTGGCACAATCCCGACAAACCCGAGCGCAAGAAAGGCATCGGTATTGGAACACACTGAAATAATAAAGGCAAAAAGCATCATAAAGAAAATGGCCAGCGCAATACCAAAATCAGAATTGAAAAATACCTCTCTCGGAACATAGGCCTGAAACAGCGCCGTAAAAAGAGACCCTATGAGAAGATATGGAAAAATGGTGAGGAATTCACCGAACACCTGGGAAGAAAGTGAGCTTTCGTGATTGTGAGCGTGTCCTTTTTCAGCTACGAGCTTGACTGGAGTATGTTCTGCCACCTTCCATATCTTGACCCCTCGCTTTTCTTGCCAGAGGACATAGGTACCAGCGGCCACCGCCACGATGAAGCCCAAAATAAATCGGGCAGCAATAAACAGAGGTTGCCCTCGAAATGCAACCCAGGTAGAGAAAAAAACCGCTGGATTCAAAATGGGAGCGGCGAACAGAAACGTAGTCGCGTACGAAGCTGGTAGTCCTCTCTCAACGAGCGAGCGAGCAATCGACATGTTACCGCACTCACAGATAGGCAAGAATGTTCCCAAAGCGGCGGATACCGGTAGTCCAAACAAAGGGTTCTGGGGAATATATTTTATTATGGTATGAATGAAATGAGCTCTCTTGACGAAAACAGCCACCAACGATCCAAGAAGCAGGAAAGGAGAAGCCTCGATGATGACACTCAGAAAGACCGTAAAAATATCATGGGCCTTGAGCGGGAGAGCAAAAGAAATATTGGGTACGTACCACAAGAGCACGAGTACTCCCGTGCAGAGTACCAATGAGGTGTAAGCGAGCCAATGCGTACCGAAGAAAAGATGGGATTTCACAGAGAATAAGTCATGATTATCTCTATTATAGAGGAAAATGTGGTTTTATTTAACCAAGGCAGAGTTGCTCTCTTTGCTGTATAGCCTATACTGAAGGTACTGATACTCATCCTATGACTCCCATCACCATCACCGACGTACTCAAGGCTGCTCCCCACCCCTTCTCGGGGGAGGCGGAAAAGTTCATCGTGTCTGCCTACAACTTTGCGGAACTGGCCCACCGTGGCCAAAAGCGTAAATCCGGCGAAGACTATATCATCCACTCACTCCATGTGGCCAAGATTCTGGCTGAAATCGGCATGGACGAAAAGACGCTCGCCGCTGGCCTCCTCCACGACGTCCCCGAAGACACCACTATCACCCTTGACGAAGTCCGAGAGAAATTTGGCGCTGACATCGGACTCCTCGTCGATGGCATCACCAAACTCGGCAAGATCAAACTCCGTGGCTCCAAGGAAGAGTACTACCTCGAGAACCTGCGCAAGATGTTTCTCGCCATGGCCGAGGACATCCGGGTCGTCATCATCAAGCTCGCCGATCGCCTCCACAACATGCGCACCCTCGAGCATCTCCCTCCAGAGAAGCAAGAGCGCATCGCGCGCGAGACCCTCGAGATTTATGCCCCCATCGCCAACCGTCTCGGTATCGGCGAGATCAAAGGCGAGCTCGAGGACCTCTGTTTCAAGTACCTCGACCCAATCCACTACGAAGAGACGAGAGAACTCGAAGAAACCTATCTCCACCAAGGCCAATCCTACATGGAAAAAACCATTGCCCTCTTCCGAGACGTCCTCACCAAACAAAAGATCCGCGTCACCGATATCTCCGGCCGAACCAAACACCTCTATCGACTCTACCAAAAGCTCAAGCGTCATGATATGGACATCACTCGTATCTATGACCTGGTCGCTGTCCGCATCATCGTCCCCGAGATAGCTGACTGCTATGAAGCCCTCGGTATCATCCACCGTGAGTACCGACCCATGGTCGGCCGCATCAAAGACTATATCTCACTCCCCAAGCCCAATGGCTACCAGTCGCTCCATACCACTATCTTTGGTCCGGACGGCCGTATCCTCGAGGTCCAGATCCGCACTCAAAAGATGCACGACGAGGCCGAGTACGGTATCGCTGCCCACTGGCTCTACACCGAGAAATCCCGCTCCATCTGGCGCAATATTTTCTCGCGACGCAAAGTAGCTGGCACGCCCCCGCCACGTGAATTGACCTGGGTCAACCAACTCAAAGAATGGCAGAAAGATATCGGTCGTGATGACCAGGAGTTTGCTGAGGGTCTCAAGATAGAATTCTTCAAAAACCACATCTTTGCCTTTACCCCCAAGGGCGATATCATCGAGCTCCCCGAAGAGGCGACGCCCATTGACTTCGCCTATGCTATCCACAGTGAAATCGGCCATCGGGCCACGGGTGCCAAAGTCGACGGCAAGATGGTCCCCCTCGATCATCACATCGAGAATGGTCAGGTCGTCCAGATCCTCACCGTCAAGGACAAGAAAAAGCCGAGCCGGGATTGGCTCGACTTTGTGAAAACTTCTGCAGCCAAATACCATATCCGGCGCGAACTCCGTCACACAGAATTCGGCAAAGAATAGTCTCTACTCTTTCGTCGCGCGCATCACTTCTTCGAGAGAGGTCATACCCTGCACAATTTTAGAAAATCCATCTTCGACCATGGTAGCCATACCGGTCTTGCGCGCCTCCGTCTCTATCTCTTCGGTCGTCGCGGCTTGGGTCACAAGTTTACGGATATTGGTATCCATAGCGAGCACCTCATAGATACCGTTTCGTCCACGGTATCCTTCACCACCACACTGGTCACATCCGACCGCCTTGTAAAAAGAGACTTCTTCCCAAGACTTGGCTGCTTCAACAAACTTTTTGCTCTCCGGGGCTTTTTTCAGGTATTCAAAGACCGAATCCAAATTGTAGGATTTACCAAGTAACTCGATCTCTTTCTTCTCAAGCTTGTACTCGGCCCGACATTCGGGGCAGAGACGACGAACCAGACGCTGAGCGATGATGACGTTTACGGTCGAGGCAATGAGAAACGGCTCCGCTCCCATATCGAGCATACGTGGGAGCGTGGCTGCTGCCGAGTTGGTGTGGAGAGTCGAGAGGACGAGGTGACCAGTCATCGCGGCATGCATAGCGATCTCGAGTGTCTCCTGGTCACGAATTTCACCGACCATGATGATATCCGGGTCCTGCCGGAGGAGAGCGCGGAGCGCGGCTGCAAAGGTCATGCCAACTTTGGGTTGAATCTGAGTCTGGTTGACCCGAGGCATCCGATATTCGACTGGGTCCTCAACGGTCGAGACATTGACCTCGGGTGTGTTCAGGATATCCATGACAGTGTACAAGGTCGTCGTCTTTCCGGAACCCGTCGGACCAGTCACGAGAATCATACCGTTTGGCTTGTTGATTTCCCGATGCACCGCTTCGAGCGCCTGGCCGTTCAGTCCCATCTTCTCAAGCGTCAGCCCCTTGGAGGATTCATCGAGGAGACGCATGACGATCTTCTCACCATCAAACACCGGGAGGATGCTCACCCGAAAAGAAATCTTGTAGTCGTCCTTTTCAATCTTGAAGCGACCGTCCTGTGGCAGTCGATGCTCATCAAGTTTCAGATTGGAGAGCACCTTGATGCGAGCCACGAGACCGAGCGCCACATCCTTGGGGAGGGTCATCGCGTCATGGAGCACACCATCGATGCGGTAGCGCACGTGAACTTCCTTTTCTTCGGGTTCAATATGGATATCACTCGCCGACTGGAGAATAGCGTGCTTCAAGAGTGTATCGACGACTCGAATGACTGGGAGTCCTGCGGCCACTGCCTCGAGATTCTGTCCATCCTCGCCATCTCCCTCGGCCTTCACATCGGCGGTCAAAATATCACCGAACTCTGCCTCAAGACTCTTGCCGTACTGCCTGAGCACACTCTGGATACTCTCTCGACTGGTGAGACACGGCACGATCTTGAGTCCCGTCTTTTTCTTGATAAAGTCGATAGTCTGGAGGTCATCAGGACTGAGCATGGCCACCTTCAAATTGGTCCCACTCTTTTCAAACGAAACGATGTTGTATTTTTTAGCAATCAGCTCTGGGACAATCTGAAGAATCTCAATCGGGACGGCCTCACGGGAGAGATCAACAAACGGAAAACCAAGAATATAGGCATAAGTCTTTTGGAGATCTGCCTCTTTGATGAGATTTTTTTCAAGGAGGAGAGCGCCGAGGTCTTTCCCTTCTTTTTTGGCAAGCGCCACTGCTTCGGTCAGACTATCCTTTGGGACGAGACTCGAATCAAGCAAAAACTGCTCCAATTGTTTCAATTCAATGCGCATGGTTTTGTGTCTGTATTTGTTTCAAGTATAGCATAGGAACAGAGCCAAAAAAAGAAAAACCCGCAGACTCACTGTTAGTGAACTATGCGGGAATATTTGGCAAACACAGCAGGCACGGAAAGAGAAATCTAGGCGACAGAAAGGAACGTCTGTCCCTCATAGCAGGTATGCTTTGGCTCGGGATGCATCAAGTCAAGCCACCACTCTGCGCGAAGAGCTCCGTAATGAAGTTCAAGCGACGTCGGTTCCTTGAAGTATGCATCATCACTCCCCTTGGCATCCATGAAAAAGGGAACTGGATATCGAGAAGAAATGATGTTTCCGACATTGCCAGTTTCTTCATATGCCAAGAAAGGCCGAATCACCCACCATGGTACTGGCTGATTCTTGCCTTCAAATCCATGTTGCGCCGATGCCCAATTGCATTCGCGCTTCAGCGTCCAGACGAAGAGTGATGCCTCTGTCGGTGCTTCAGGCCTTGGCCTGAGATGTGCGTAAAACTTCCGAGAGAACTCCGTACAGAGATAGAAACCAGGACGGCAACGGAAATGCACCGTCGGGCTTTCCAGGACGATGGGTCTTTTTATCCCATCACGATTGGTAACTGCCCGCGGGAAGTGAATGAAATCAGAGAGTGGAATACGAACGCGACGGAACAACGCAGTTTCAGTCAGTTCTTCGATAGCCATGATTTTCTCTCTTGCGACAAAGAACTCTTCCGCTACGCTTGGAATAGGCGGTTCGGGATAAATTTCCCAAAACATTTCTACTGTATACTGTTGTAGTATTTTTGCCAAATGATACAGAAAAGAGGCTCTGTTGAGCCTCTTTTCTCAGTATTCTCCAAGCCAGACAACCCTTCGACAAGCTCAGGGTGATTCTGTCAAAACAGAATCACATCCCCATACCCATACCAGGCATGCTCGGAGCCGGAGACTCAGGCTTATCTTCTTCGACCACGGCTGCTTCCGTAGTGAGGAGGAGCGCTGCTACCGAGACAGCATTCTCGAGAGCCGAACGAGTGACCTTGAGCGGATCAATGATACCCGCCTTGAGCATGTCATCCTCATACGTAGCCGAGAGGACATTGTACCCGCTGTAGGCCGTCTTGACCGAAGCAACTCTATCAAACACCACCTGCTCATGGCCACCAGCGTTCCGTACCATCTGCATGAGTGGTTCATTGACAGCTGAGAGAACTGCGAGGTATCCCGCTTTCCAGTCCGCATAGTCTGGATCAGAAAATTCCCGGCGCTTCTTCACTGCCTCAAGCGCTTTGACGGAGGCTTTGACGAGGGCGGTCCCACCACCAGCGACAATCCCCTCTTCGATAGCGGCTTTGGTCGCGGCCACAGCATCCTCCATCTTGTGCTTCATGTAGGTGAGCTCGGTCTCAGTCGCGGCTCCTACTCGGATGACCGCTACGC
>JACCDN010909494.1_pt1 | contig 16938 bp, 9 predicted proteins | sample 7441691 | NCBI WGS metagenome assembly JACCDN01 (sample SAMN15323439, study PRJNA562643) | freshwater metagenome | isolation source: river surface water | place: USA:Blue River Watershed | collected 2017-08-16
AGCGCCTCACCTCTACCCGTATCTTCCCGGGTAACATCTATCCAGTCATTCTCAAAGTGACAGCAAGCACCCAGTTAAGTAGTAGTCTAGTCGAGACCACTCCCACCTCTTTTGTGACCACGCCTGCCAACCAAACAGATTTTGCTCCTTGGGTAACTAGCGACGACCTCTCCAATTTCTCGGATAGCCCTTACACCAGAGAAACAGATAATACCATTCAAACCTTAACCTGGGATCTCAACCTTGATGCTAATCAAACCAAAATCTTTGGCTATACTTATGACGCCCCAGATGAAAGCCCTGCGCTATACCAACTCGGTCCGATCAGCTATGCGGGTCTCACCGAGAGTCGCGCGTGGCAGATCGCAGTTGATGGTACAGACCCAACAGTTGGTGCTTTTGCTCCTCAAACCGGTGTAGCTTGGACTAGTGCTGGCGATGCCAACTTAAATCTTCGTCAGCCCAATCCCAAAAATGGTGACTTAATGATCGCAACTATTGCGATTAGACCTAGTAGTATTACAGTCAACACTCCCTCTGGCTGGACACTCGTGGATAGCCAAACAGGTACCGACGGTGGAGCCGAAGGCGCCGATACCGGAAGCGTTGGCTTATATTGGTTCTCCAAAGTCGCCGACGGTACAGAGGGTACAACCAATCAGACTTTTACCGAGACCGGCACAACTAGTGTTTGGATCGGGCAGATCATAAAAGTCAGAAGTAGTACAGGGACGTACGACCTATCTTCAGGAGGCTATAGTCTTAATGCAGATGCGACCAACTGGAATGGTACTCTCGACACTGATATTGGTCTAAATGATGGTGATCTAGTCTTCATTGCAGGAGCCCAAAACGGAGACCTCAGCAACACTAGTGCCTGGAATATCGCAGCAACCAATGTTACGACCAAAAGCACCGTCAATGAATATTTTGAAGGGACTACTGCAACAGGTAACGACCTAGAGGTTGGCATTGCTGAGACCTTAATCTGGGAAGGCAACAATACAACTACTCCAACTATCACTTTGACCCAAAGTGTTGCAGCGAGCGGTGCAGTTATGGCACTGCGCATCCGTCAAGGGTCAGGTTCTAATCGTACAGATACTTGGGTGAGGAGTAGTGGCCCATTTGCCGCCGGTACAACAAGCGTCGCTCCAGCATATCCACACCATAACATCGGCGACATGCTAATTCTAGTCGTCGGGAGTCGTGGCACCACTGACCCTACACCCACTACTCCTACAGGTTGGACCCTGATCGGTAGTAGCTACAACGGTGGAGCTGGCGCTTTTGCGGCAGATGCAGGTAACGCTCGCATTACCACCTACTACCGCGAAGCCACATCTAGATTAACTGGTACTCAGAGTGTAACTATCACTAGTGGTAACACCGCCCACGGTCAGATCTATGCAATCAACCGCGACAACGCCGAGGGATGGACCATTGGCTCCGGCGGTGGGACCGATACGACTGGTGGTACTGGTTGGAGTGTCACAACTAGTAGTCTAAGTCTCGATAGCGCGAGCGGTGGCGACGTCGTACTAGTCGCAAGTAGCATCAATACCGACGCCTACACCTATTCCTCGCTCTCTTTAACTCAATCAGGTAGTACAATTTCGACTCCCAACGAAGAGTCCGAGTATCGTGGTAGCACTGGTAATGATATGGGTTTACACATTGCCAGTACCGAGGTCACGAGTGGCAGTGGTAGCGGCGCCGGTACGTACACCATGACCGCTAGTGGTAGTACCGCAAACGCACCTGCGGGTGCCACAATCGCGATCAAAATATTAGGGACCGCGCAGACTGTCGCGAGCAAAGCCGTCGGCTTCTTTACTCCCCCAGCTACCTGGAATAGTGCGGCAGATGCTAACCTCTCTCTCACCTACCCGGATCCTCGCAATGGCGACTTAATGGTTGCGGTTACTGCCATTAGGCCTGCGGCGAGTACCGTGAACACTCCCTCTGGTTGGACGCTAGTAGATAGTCGCACAGGCACCGATGGTGGAGCCGAAGCGGCAGATACCGGTAGTGTCGGGATTTATGTCTTTACCAAAACCAGCGACGGCAGCGAGGGGACCGGCACCCTAGCCTTTACCGAGTCAGGGACTACTAGTGTCTGGATCGGCAATATTATGAAGGTCAGGAGTGGGACGGGTACCTATAGCGTTTCTGGATCTGGCTATAGTCTAAATGCCGACACAGTCACCTGGGGAGCTACGTTGGGTGCCGATATTGGATTGACAAACGGTGATCTAGTGCTCATAGCTGCTGCTCAAAATGGTGACCTCAGTAACACGAGCGCCTGGGACATTAGCGCCACTGGTGTTACTCAAAAAAGCACATTTAACGAACACGGAGAGTTTGGGAGTACTACTGGCAATGACATCGAAGTCGGCCTCGCATCTGGTATCATTTGGGGCGGCACCAACAGCGCGACCCCTACCTTAACGCTTACCCAAAGTGCCGCAGCGAGCGGAGTCGTCTCAGCAATTCGTATTAGAGAAGATACTGGCACTCAAAGAACAGACACATGGGTCCGTAGTGCGAGTGCGCAGGTCGTATCAACCACTACCACCCTCTCTCTCGTCTATCCCGAGCATGAGGTCGGAGACATGTTTGTCATGTTTGTCTCAACGCGTGGTACTAGCGACCCCACTCTCCTCGCGCCCTCAGGATGGACGAGCCTCGGCTCCTACAATGGAGGTGCTGGAACCTTTGGGACCGACGCCGGTAATGCCCGGATCACTGCCTACTATCGCGAAGCGACCAGTCGGCGTTGGGGGACCCAAGCCGTGATCCTCACCACTGCTGATGTCGCGATTGGTCAAATCATTGCCGTTCACAACAAAAATAACGATACCTGGAACATTGATAGCGACGGTGGGACCGACACGTCAGCTGGTACTGGGTTCTCTACAACAGGGTCCGGGATTGATCTGAATAGTATAGAAGGCGGGGATGTGATATTGGTCGGCAACGCGATAAATACTGACGCCTACACTTACACGAGCCATGCCCTCTCGGCCAGTGGCATTACTTTTGGCGAGGTAACCCAGACTGCTACCTACAACACTACGAGTGGAAACGACTCTAACCTTACCGTTGTCACGAGCCGTGTGACGGCCGGCTCTGGCTCGAGCATCGCCCCCACCTTCACCATGACTGCCAGTGGTAGCACCGCAAATGCCCCTGCTGGTTCTACTCTCTTTGTCAAAATCGTAGGAATCCCGACTGTCATGCAAATCAGTGGTACTGCTAATGGCAATAACGGTGCAACCGTCAAAGTAGCAATCGGCGCGAGCGTGCAAGCTCAGACTACCACCATTAGTGGTGGCACTTGGACTATCGCCGATGTCACGCGGCCGAGTGTTGGGACAGTAGTCTCCGTCTGGATAGATGGCGTCGCTGATAGTTTAGAGTCGACCGCGGTCACTCTCTACAACGCCGCCCCTCTCAACTCGCTCGTTCTCGACACTAATGTCCTAAGTCTCGGGAGCAATCAAAACCAATCTTTGAGTCTCACCAACTTAAATAGCTACGACTGTACCGAGGACGAGGATGTCATGCACCAAGCAGCGAGTTCTCATCTCAAAGTCGAGGGTGATAGTTGTGCTGGCAGTACTACCAATAGCTATACTAGCGAAAAGCTCTCTACGCTCAGCGGTGATACCCTCGCACTTGGCACTAGCGATACAATAACAACTTACGATCTCGAAAATGCCGGGACCATCACAGTGACTGGCAACGGAACTTTGAATGTCTCGCACGACTGGGCAAACACTGGGACTTTTACAGCTGGCACAAGTACAGTCAACTTAACTGGAGGAGATAGTACTACTCAGACCATAACAGGTAACACCACATTTAATAATCTATCTGCTACCACCACGAGTAACAGTGCCGGTCGCACGATCCGCTACACTGCAGGGACCACTACCACAGTAACAGGTACTTGGACCGCAACAGGCACTAGTACCAAAATCCTAACTCTTGAGAGTAGCACCACTTCACCTTGGGTCATTAATCCAGCAGCGGCGAACGTCAGTTACATAACCGTTTCATATAGTAGTAACACAGGCACTCAATTTTGCCCATTAAGTAGTACTGATAATGGGAACAATCTTGGTTGGTCAATCCCATGTTCCCCGACCTCTCAATCATTTCAACGAAAAACATGGTATGACGGAACAAGATATTGGCGATCCAGTTACGACATAATCGATAGTCGCATCGAATTTGAATATAGTAGTGATGGTACAAGTTGGTCCGAAAATACTAGCGCAAGGGTCAGTACCAATACTTCAGACTACTCAATAGAAGCAGATAGTACAAATCTCTTTGTAGTCTACATGAATAGCTCCGATATAAAAGGAAGAAAAGCCAGTTCTTATCCTGGTACATCATTTGGCTGGGGTACAGAAGAAACTATCTTGAACGGCACTAGTATAACCGACGCCTATAGCTACCCAGTAATTAGTCGTGACTCTAGTAGTTATGTTTGGGTGGGTGCCAAATATAGCGGAAATAGCAGTTATTACTTCAAAACAATCAAAGAAACAGGATCTGCCAATGACCTCCCTGATGATCCAGGTGACACCATTTATACATTGGGTGATCCATCAAACGGTAATGATAACGTTTACGGAACTCTAGTCCCACTTAGCTCCCAAAACATGTATCTCACATATGTAGTAGGAACTGATATCAAAGGATGCCGCTGGATCAACTCAAGTAGTGATTGGCAAGACAGCGCAAACACCACCTGTCTACCCAATACGGACAATAATCCTACTCAAGTAACCGACACCACCAATGATACAACTACTAGCACGAGCTACACACAAATGAGTGGGATGACAATTACGCCTGGAACAGGTGATTACTTCGTAACATTTAGTACTTCCATAAAAAAATCAGTCGGTTCGAGCGATCAGTACGTCAGCCTTTTTGTAGGAGGGTCCCAAGTTACTCATACAGAGAGATACATCGAACAGGATAGCTCGTATGATGCAGGTGATATTTTTGTAATCCCGATCACTATCCAAGCCTATGTGTCAGGTGTTGGTGCAAGTGATGTGGTCGAAATAAAATGGAAAACAACCTCAGGCACCGCAACAGCGTTAGAAAGATCGCTAATACTACAACCTGTTAGCTCTAGTAACTTTAATCAAGCAATTGCTACCGCTAATACAACGACAACGAGTTCAATTGATACTCAGGTAGACAACCTTACCCTAACTCCGGGGAGCGGTGATTACATCGTCTATTTTAGCGCGAGTGCAGAAAACACAGCGGTCGGACATACTTATTTTTCTGTCTACAGCGATGGCGTTCAAACTCCACATTCCGAACGTGACTTATACACAGAAGATTCATTTATTGGGACATTTTATCCGGTCGCAACCCAAACCTTGCTTACTAATGTCGGACCCAGTGATGTTATTGAGATAAAATGGAGAACTGATTCAGGCACGGCGAGAATCTTGCAGGGAACGCTCACACTACAAAAAGTAAACTCTTCACAGATAGTACAAGTGAGCGATACCGTCACTGCAAATACGACCAGCGTTTCTGACACGCAAATAGATAGTATGTCTGTAACTCCAGGGTCAGGCAAGTATCTAGCATACTTCAGCACATCTCTGAAAAACACAGCTTCAGATGCCACACAAAATATCTCAATATATGCTGGTGGTAGCCAGATCACTCATTCTGAACGTCAACTCTATACAGAGAATTCTTTTGACACAGATGTCATTGATACTTTCCCTGTCACATCTCAAGCATATCTTTCATCTATTGGTCCGAGCGACGTTGTCGAGATCAAATACCGCACTTCATCAGGTCAAGTGAGTTCTTATGAGCGCACACTGACTCTCGTTAGAATATTCGATGCTGGAGGTGCATCCGACTCTATCGCAACTGGCACTACGGGTCGCAGCAACAACCTGTCGGCCGTTGCAGATGGGAGTGGGAATGTTCACCTCACTTATATTAATAATTCAGGCAACACAGTTTATCGAGAACGCACCAGTACTTGGCAAACAGCAGTAACTCTTGATGGTAACAGCGCCAATTCCTACCCTACTCTGTCTATCAATACTTCAAACAGCGATCTGTATGCTTTCTGGATAAGAGGCGATGACGTCTTATACAAAAAGGGTGTCTCTGGGTACACTTCAGGGGACTGGGACGCAACCACAACAACTTGGCAGTCAGTCGGCTCCAATACATTTATCACCTCTAACTATTCAGGCTCCAACAAAATCTTTGCCGAATGGTACGACGGCAGCGTTCTCCAGTGGGACGATCTCACGCTCGGAGGCAGTAATACCGCCCCCAATTCCCCCACTAGCCTCGCTCAAAAAACCACTGGGGACGTAACTTTGAGCACCGGAGTTTGGCACAACAGTACTAGCATCAAGTTTACGGCCACTGCCTCAGACACTGATAACCCCGATACTCTACAGCTCTGTGTCGAGATCGACCAGCTCGGCACTAGCTTTAGCAATACTGAAGATAGTTGTGGATCCGGTGTTAGTTATACGGGATCTGGCGTAACTGTGACTCATACCATTACAGTCACTGACGCTCAAGAGTACCATTGGCAGGCTAGAGTCAAAGACTTGGGTGGACTATATTCATCCTGGGTCAGCTACGACGTCAATGCCGAGAGTGCTAGGGACGTCGGCGTTGATACCACAGCCCCAACGGGTGGTACTGTCTATGATGGGACGAGTGTCGGAGTAGATACCACCTTCGCAACCAGCTCACTCTCCGCTCTCTCTGCCAACTGGGCGAGCTTTAATAGTGATGTCTCAGGACTAGCTCGCTACGACTACAGCATTGGGACCACGGCTGGGGGAACTGACATCAAAGCTTGGACCGATAATACTACTAGTACGTCAGTCACTGCTACTGGACTCACTCTCCAAACTTCGCAAATGTATTATGTTAACGTGAGAGCTGTCGATAATGCCGGTAATGTCCAGAGTGCAGTTAGTAGTAACGGCCAGCTAGTCTCCCCAAGTATTAGCTTTGCGATCACTCCCGCAAGCGCTACCTTTAATAATCTAAACGCAGGTAATAGCTATACTGATACCGAAGTAGCAACCCTAACTACAAGCACCAATGCTTACAACGGTTATGTAATCAGGGCTTTCACGACCGATCTACTCAAGAGTGTTGGTGGCACCCATCAAATCGCCAACTTTAGTGCAGGCAGCTACGCGAGCCCTGCTACCTGGGCTGGGAGTGAAACAGGTTTTGGCTATACTAGCTCGGATACTAGTATCCAAGGATCAAACAAGTTTAGCAGTGGCACTCTTTATGCTCCATTTAGCCAAGTCGGACCAGGCGACATTGTGGCTGACCACACTAGCACAGTGACTGGATCGAGTATTAGCAACGAAGCCTTTAATATTACCTACAAAGTCAAAGTCCCTAGTGATCAGGCTGCCACCAACTACACAAGCACTGTTGTCTATACTGCAACTGCTCAGTATTGAGCTGTTATAGTAGTCCTATGCAGATTTTCACTACTCTACTATTAACTATTTACTATTTACTATTTACCACTCCCGTCCTCGCCAGTGAGTCTGCCCTATCCGCTTCCCCCGCTATCCTCGAATCCGTTCTAGATACAAAGAATCAGACAGTAACGAGTGTCACCATCCAGAACAACACCAACTTTCCCCTACCAATCAAAGGGAGTGTGAGTGCTTTTTTAAGTACCGAAACTATTCCAGAGGAAAGTAAAGATACCTTTAATGCAAGTCGTTGGTTTACTCTTGACCCCTCCGACTTTATCCTACAACCCAATGAAGTCAAAAAAATCTCCGTGACTATAGACCCACCAGATGGTGCCGAGCCTGGAGGACACTATGCAACTATTTACTTTAGGCCACTGATCCCTCAAGATGCAGTAAGCTCAGGTAGCACTATCTCGCTGGCTCGCATCGGGATCCTAGCCATGATGATCGTGCCAGGGGACATCGAGACCAGTCTCACTAGTAGCCCGCTGACCGCACCTATCTGGAGTAGTTTTGGTCCAGTCAAATTTTGGAGCACCTTGACTAACGGTGGGAGTATCCATCTCCTCCCGAACAGCACACTCACTATCAAAAATATCTGGGGCAAGACAGTTGAAGAAATAAAATCAAACCCGACGATCGTCCTCCCTCACACCACCAAAGAACACAATTTTGTCTGGGACAAAAAACTTGGACTGGGTCCATATACTGCCTCAATCACGACAAATTTTGGGACTGACGAAAAACCGATCACCACAAACTCAGTAACCACTTGGCTCCTCCCCTGGCCGCTTATTGTAGCTGTATTTACCTTATTGACAATCGTGTACAAAATCTTCATAGTAAATCGTAGGAGATTGGCGCTTGCTATTTCTGTACTCAAAGGACAATATGAACCGACTGAAACTACTCAAAAAAACTCTAGCAACAACGTTAGCACTGGCCGTCGGCTTAACCCCCCTAACTCCTCTAAGCCAGTTAAGCGGCGTTCACGCCGCCAGTCTAAACGGGGGTAAGATTGCCCTCTCTGACTCTCGTCCCTCTGGAACATCCGTCAGTTATGACATCGAATTTGACAATGTCACTACCAGTACTACTAGGTGTTTGAGAATCGAGTTTGACACAGCCGCCGATGGAACAGGTGGCAAACCAACGGGTCTCGACATTACTAGCGCAGCTTTCTCTGGCACTTCAGATTACGTTCCTACCCCAGCCTCATGGACAGTGGCCAACAACAACACCACTGGGGTGACCAGTATTACATTAGCCGGTGGCGAGACTCCCGCAGGTGCAACTGACCGTAATGTCATCCTAACTGGTATTACCAATGGTAGCACTGCCGAGACTGGCTACTATGTTCTCTTTAGCACCTACAACAACGTTGACTGTAGTACTAGTCCAGTCGATTCAGGGGTCGGTACCTTTATCTATGTTACTGGTCAAGCTGTTAGCCTGACTGTCGACCCAACCATTAGCTTTAACGTTGCCGCAGTCAGCTCTGGGCAAACGGTTAATGGCGCAACAACCACTGTCACAACCACCGATGGGACCATTCCATTTGGCACCGTTACATCAGGTGCACTCAGTATTGCTGCACACGATGCCACAGTTACCACCAACGCTGGATCTGGCTACACTGTCTATATCCGTTACACCGCCAAACCTACTAGTGGCAGTAATGACATTGACGACCACACTGGCAGTAATGCTACTCCCACTGCGATGTCAGCCGGCACCGAAGCCTTTGGTTATACCACTAACGATGCAACTCTCGGCACAGGAACAGCAGCTCGCTTTACTGATAGTGCTCCCGAGTATGCTGCCTTCACTACTAGTAATGCCGAAGTAGCCTACAACGCCGCAGCCGTCTCCTCTCAGACTACTAGACTCGGTTATGCAGTCGGCATCTCAGGCACAACTCCAGCCGGCACCTACGGTACTTCGACTGTAATAATTACTGCAACCCCTGCCTATTAGCGAGTGTACTGCCCAATATATTTAAATGTATGCGCAGGGACAGATCGGACAAATAAAAGGCAGGTATGAAAAAACTTCTTCTCCCCGCACTCATCATATTTGCCGTATTTACTACATTAGTAAGGGCGCAGACTCCTGCACCTAGTACCCCAAGCACAGGTCTCGCCGTAACTCCACCAACCTTTGAGATCAATGGTAATCCTGGCGACAGTATCAAAAATACGGTCAAGCTTGAGAATATGCACCCTTATCCGGTCGAGATCGCGGTCGACCTACGCAACTTTACGGCGATCGGTGAGGACGGAGCGGTCGGATTAACCGAAGAAGAAACTAGTTTTAGTCTCGCTAGCTGGATCGAGGTCTCACCCAAAACTGTCACTATCCCTCCCAAGACCGCTCAATACTTTACTTTTACTATCAAGGTTCCGCTCCAAGCCGAGCCAGGTGGCCACTTTGGTTCGCTAATCTTCCGCACTATCCCCACCGAAAAGGTCGAGGGTAGCGGTGCTAGTCTCGCCCAAGAGATCGGTGCCTTAGTACTCCTTAGACTCTCTGGTGAGACTGTCGAGAGTGCGAGTATTGAGAGTTTTAAAGCTACAAGTAGTATCTTTGAAAAAGGACCAGTTCCCTTTGAAGTCCGCCTCAAAAATCTGGGTAACGTCCACACCAAGCCAACTGGCACAATCATTATTACCAATCTCCTAGGTCAGCAAGTCGCTTCAGTCGCAGTCGAACCCAAGAATGTCCTCCCAGGTGCTACACGCAAACTAGAGGCAACTTGGGATACACAGTGGCGCCTAGGTCGCTACAATGCCACTTATACCGCTGTCTTTAGTGACAAAACAACTCTCAGTAGTACGACTAGCTTTACGGTTCTACCCTACCGAGCAATTGCAGTAGCCATCGTGATCTTAATCATCCTCTTAATTATCCTCAAAAAATATCAAAAGAGACTCTCTCTAGCCTGGAAAATCCTCACTTCAGGCAAAGCATAGAGTGCTAGCCATGCGCTACTTTGTCCCCATACTTGTAGCTTTTACCTTTCTCCTTTCTACTCTCCTAGTTCGCTCCGAGAGTCTAACAGTCTCGCTAGTTGTAGGTGTGACCGAGGTAACCTTTTCTGGCTATACTAGTCCCCTGGCTCAGATAGTCATCAAAGAAGATGGGAGTGTAATCGGTACAACCACTAGTGACAGCTCAGGCAACTGGAGCAAGACTGTCTCGATCGCGCTACCCGGCCTGCATACCTACGAACTATACGGCACTGATAGTAGTAGTCGGACGACAGCAACCATTAGCTACAATCTAAGTGTAGTAGGCAATACCACAACCACAATAGACAACATCGTACTCCCCCCAACCGCCGAGCTCAGTGGAACTAATCTAGTAGGTAGCAGCTATCCTGGCAGCACTATCACTATCACTTTCTCAAGCGGCGAAACCCCTAGCTTGGTTGTCCCAGCTAGCGGCAACTGGAGCTACGATCTTGCCACCCACACTAGTTCTGCAACCATCACTGTCACGGCAACAGTCGGTAGCTTCCTCTCTCTCCAGAGTACTAGTCTGAGCTATGTGGCCCCTACTCCTACACCTAGTCAGACTCCGAGCCCGAGTACTAACCCTAGTAGCAGTTCAACTACTACTTCCGCCTCACCGAGCCCTAGTAGCAATACATCTCCCTCCGTCTCGCCCTCTCCATCTCCTACCCCCACTCCTTTCTTTATCCCTCTCTATGACCAGAATCAAGATGGCAAACTAGGAATAGCCGAACTCTTTGAAGTCATTACTTCATGGCTAAAAAAACATCTTCCTTGTGACCTCAATCGTGATCAAAAATGCAACCTCATCGACCTCTCAATCTTGCTATACTATTTTGAGCGCTAACTTATGAATATTACTACCCTACTCAAACAAATCTCTTTCCTCCTCCTCTTTCTCATCCTCTCTTGGATTCTGATCCACTTCCTGGCTGTTTTTGGCGTGTTTTTGGCGCTTGCTCTCCCTCTACTCCACCTCGTCTTCTATCCGCACATTCTCTGCTTCTGGTGCCGTCTAAAGGGTTCCAAACATACTTTCAAACACTCAGTCATAGACAGTTTGATGATTCTATTGCTCACGATCATTTCAATCCCTATCGTCTACCTCGAATACAAACTACTCATGCTGTATCAAAAACCTGTCGAGATCGCGCAAATCGCTCAGTTTACTATTCCCAGCAAAAGTCAGCACCCAGTCGGCGAGATCTTTCCTATCCCAATCGAGATTATGAACATACCAAGTAGTATCAACGTTGCGCAGGCCGATCTCTCCTACGATCCCACAATGATCGAAGTAGTCGATCTCACAACTGATGGAACTTTTGTCAGTTTCTTTGTCCAAAAAGAGTACGACAATCAAAAAGGCTACATCAGAATATCTGGCGGCATCCCTAATCCGGGGTACCGAAAACCTACTGGCTTACTAGCCACCGCTCACATTCGCGGGATTAAGCCAGGTGCAATAGAACTCAAATATCTCGAGAGCTCGCTAGTTCTAGCAAATGATGGCAAAGGCTCCAACCTCCTCTCCGATTACCCGACAATTCCGATGATCATCACCCCCGCTAATCCCACTATCTCTCCTCTACCCAACGACCTAACAATCCGCAACCAGATTCAAGGGGACAAAGACAAGACAGTCCTTAGTTTTTCCGAATATGCAAATGATCTCCCCGAGCCGTTTGCAGACACACTGGGCGAGCAAGATGCTCCGTCCCCACTTCCCCCAACGCCTACCGACTCAGAGACCACAAAACTGGAGGATTCACTCCTCCTCAAGCTCGATACAGCTATCCTAGAGTTTTGGCAAAACATACTTAAATAACATTAGTCTACCAGTTGGTTAGCTATACTTTTTCACCACTTTGTACACTTTTTTAGAACTGCTGCTATCAGATATAAAATAGCTATTTATTCACATTATCACTCGTTCCAAGATTATTATTTATCCCAATTTTATCTACCCACTCTCATCATAATTATTAGTACCCTATATTATTAGGACTGAATTTATGGTACTTTATCGAACATTGGTTATCCATATCCCGCACGCTGCTCACTCATTTTTCTGACCAAAAGATGGGAGATTGGCAGCACACAATGTTGCTCTGTTAGCAGTTAGATAATATTGATTGATAATATGATCTAGAAAATCAGCTCTGATCTCACTCTCCGCCTAGTATTACGTCACCCTCTTGGTCAGTACGCCGGACTTTTGCTCCTACACTCTCTATTCTAGCTATCGCTTCGCTTGTAGGGTGACCATAAGTATTACGATTCCCTACACTAATCACTGCAGTCTCTGGTCGAATGATCTCTAAGAACTTTAGGTCGCTCGCGTACTTTGATCCATGATGGCCTACTTTGATATAGTCTACATCTCGCAACATCCCACTCTCCACTAGCTCACTCTCTGCCTGGAAACCAGCGTCACCCATGAGGAGATATCGCTTCCCATCCTGTAGTATTTCCAAGACGACACTTCGTTCATTCAAGTCCCCTCTCTTGGCACTCGCCCCTAGTATCTGCTCACGTACTGTTCTATCCATTTGATCTGTAAACACCGCTACATATTCCTCTATCGCATGTGGCGGCCAAAGCACCGAAAGCTCCATACTATCCTCACCTCGTACATAGATAGTATCACCCTGCTCAACAGATATTACCTCAGCCCGATCACGTAATAGAGCATCCCGAAATTTATCGAGCGAGGCGCTCTTATGTACCCCGTCAGATGTTACAAACTGCATCACCTCATATCTATCTAGCACAGCACTCAAACCGTTCATATGGTCAAAGTCTGTGTTAGTTAGTACTATGAGCTCTATTTGGCGATCCCAAAAAGGGATATGTCTCTCCAGGCAGGATAACATCCGCTCCCCACTGGGCCCGCCATCCACTATCACTTGGGTACTACCCTTGGTAAGTATTATTCCATCTCCTTGTCCCACGTCACAAGCAATCATCCGAAAGCGTGGACTTGGCGATTGCCATATGACAGTTCCCACCAAGCCAATCAGTAACCCGATTACATACCAGATTTTTTGCATAATAATATTAATTATAGCCGTGTGATGCGCGATGATTTTCAACGATAATCATGTGATTGTGTTTGTAAATTTTTGTCTATACGTTAAGAAAATACGCGAGATTACATTTAACGTTGCGAGTTCACCCTGGTTTGATCACAAACCAGGTGTTCTACGAGCCATAAGATGATCGAGTATTTTTAGTCAGACAATAAAAATTACAAACACAGTCACTATCCAAACAATCTTATCACCCATACCATCCACCACAGTGGTACATAAAGCAGATATGAGACAGGCGTGATAATGATAGTGAGAGCCGAGAGCAGCATTATCACTGGTACAACTGGCAGTATTAGCATATTAACCAAGATCCCAATCAAGGATACCCTCCCAAAAAACCACCAAATCACTGGCGCGGTCGCACTAGTCGCCGCAAGCGTCGGATATAAATAATCTACAAAATACTTGTTTTGGCCATATCGCATAAGTACGGGAGTTATATATAGTAGTCCCACAGTCGCCGAGACAGATAACAAAAATCCAACATCAGTGATTAACCTAGGTTTTAGTAATAGCATGATAAAGACAGCAACCCAAAGTAGATGTCGTGCGTCCCTCTGTCTGCCAAGAACCAAACCAATCAAAGCTAGACCACCCATCACTCCTGCTCTCACAATCGAGGCACTAGAGCCAGCTAGGATCACATAGAATATAATCGAGACTATCCCAACCAGTAGTCCCAAGCGCTGGCCCAAAAACCCTCCGAAAAGCCCAATCACAGCGCCTGATACCACGCTCACGTTATACCCTGATGCCGCAACAATATGTAGTGTGCCAGTATTGACTAGTTGATCATAAAAATCTCTCGGCATATTACGTTTAACTCCCAGTAATATCCCAACCGCTAGGCTCGCATGTGGCTCAGGTAGCACACTCTGTAGTCTACCTACCGCCCAGTGCCGGAGCTTAGACAAAGCGATCAACAAAGTATCAGTTGCCCCTATTTCGTTTTTCGATATTCTGATTTCTGATTTTTCCGCGACTACCCTACCTCGCTCATCAATCACTCCCTCTACCTCCACGACACTCCCAGGTATAAAATCAGTATAACCCTTGATTAGCACCTCCCACTCACCGCGTTTAACTATAGTCAAAGAATCCGTATATTCTGGGTAGTCGACAGTCGGGATGCTGATCCTAACTCTAGTCCCTTCGGATAGACCTTCAATAGGTACACTTACTATCCTCATGGCAAGCACGCTAATAAACACTAATACTATCGCGTATTTTTTCATAAACCGATTCTGGGATCTTAGCTTTTGACACTATTTCTTCCGTCTTACTATATGGCCTATTATCAACGATAGCGTTTGCCCGTGCCTCCCCTATCCCCTCTAACTTATCTAGCTCTGCCTCGCTCGCTGTATTAATATTCATTTTGTTGCTAGCTGACTTACTGACTATCTGGTCCACCGAATTGCTGATAACCCGAGCTTCTGATTTAACTGGTATATATAACTTCTCCCCATCTTCTAGCTTTTCCGCCAGGTTTAGGGTAGTCGCTACCCAAGATCTATCTGCCGATGCCGCAAGTCCCCCAGCTACTACTAACGCGTCCCCAATCCTTGAGTTTGATGGTAATTTGTATACACCAGGTTTCTCGACCGCTCCCGACACATCTACGACAACTTCTCCGTGTGTTTGGGCCTTATTACTAGCTCCCTGTTCCTTAATTATCTCAACCATAACTTCGCGTGGCCTAATCTGATCCCATATACCGTAGGTCACTATCCCGATCCCCATTGTTCCTAGTAGTGCTATAACACCCCACGTTTTAGCCCACCCCATACTTTCAAATATAGCACTAATAACTAATTATCTTGACTCACTATAGTACAATATCTCGATGAACCCTCTAAAACATGCAGAAAACGGATCTTCTTCTTTTGAACCAGAAACCTCTACCGTCGAAATCGAACTAAAATCATCAGCCAACGCTCCGCGTATTTATGATGGCAAACCTGTGGCAGAGCACACAGCACGCGATAACCCGGATGACATAAGAACTCAACTAATAATGTTAACTCTTTGTGAAGCAAAAATTATGTATTGTGATCTATGTAACAAACTTAGGTGTCACCAAAATCCATTCAGATAGACTCTCTACACAACCAAACTAAGCAGTTTCCCAGGCACAAAGATCGTCTTCTTCACTTCACCCACCACCCATTTCTTAACTCTCTCATCTGTCATCGCGAGCTTAATAACCTCTTCTTGATCCTTGGCACTTTCACCACTTAACTCTAGTATCGCTCTCACTTTGCCATTCACCTGCACCGCCACTCGAACGTTGAGAGTTTCTATGCCTGATATTTGTGATACATCAGGCCACTTCCAATCAAATACATCTGACGATTCACCATAAACCATGAGCCATAAACTATTTGCTGTATCTGGTGCAAAAAGTGAAAGTAGTTTTGCAAACATACCCAAATGTTCTTTAGAAATGTTTTGCCCATCCTCACGCCATGCATTTACAAACTCCATGAGGCCCGCAATGGCCGTGTTAAACTTTTGGTTTAAGACTCCTTCTTCGACCCGATCCACCAATATTTTCATTTTCGAAGCAAGTAGGGGCGAGGTCTCCTCGCCCAACTTCCCTTCCATTTGCGCTGTTGTCTTGATGCGTTCCAAAAATCTCACTTGACCCGAGATAGCTCCACTATCCCATGCGATAGACTGCTCCCATGGCCCCATAAACATCTCATACATCCGGGTCGCATCACTGCCATATTTTGACACCATATCATCTGGATTTACCACATTCCCTATCGATTTACTCATTTTCTTGCCATCTTCTGCGAGCACTAACCCGACCGACCGGAGACGCAAAAATGGCTCTGGAAAGTCTAGGATGTTAAGATCCTGCAAAACTTTTACCCAAAAACGTGCATAGAGAAGGTGTAGTACGGCATGCTCTGCTCCACCCAGATACCAATCAACTGGTGACCATTCTTTGATATATTTTTTGGCATCATTCAGATTGTTTATTTTTTCTCCATTTTGTTTGGCTTCCCAGAATGGGAAAGCAAGGAAATACCAACAAGATCCTGCCCAGTTGGGCATAGTATCAGTCTCGCGTGTGGCAGGCGCACCACAGCTGGGACAGGTAGTGTTTACCCAATCGGTGACACGTGATAGTGGCGACTCACCAGTCTCGGTAGGCTCATACGAATCTAGGGTCGGTAGCTCTAAGGGGAGCTGATCTTCTGGTACTGGCACCACCCCATTCTCGTCTCCACACTTCTCACAATAAACTAGAGGGATCGGCTCACCCCAGTAGCGCTGGCGCGAGAA
>JACCDN011134805.1_pt1 | contig 16932 bp, 18 predicted proteins | sample 7441691 | NCBI WGS metagenome assembly JACCDN01 (sample SAMN15323439, study PRJNA562643) | freshwater metagenome | isolation source: river surface water | place: USA:Blue River Watershed | collected 2017-08-16
ACAAAGGCCAGCAAGCGCAGGTCATTCTCTTTGTGGAGATTGATTTTGAAGCGCTCGATGAACTCACCAGAAACAAACTCTATTGCGGCATGACCAGAGCTACGGCTCATCTAGAGTGCTTTTTTAGTGATAAAGCTGAGTCGATACTCAGCAAAGCACTTCATTGATCTATCTTCAAGAAGATCGGAAAGAGAAATGAAATATGAAACCGTAGCCAGCTTTGCCAAAGCTTTGCGATTGCCAACCCAAGTCCTGATCGAACAATTGAATCGTGCAGGGCTTTCACATAAATCAACTGACGCAATAATCACTAGGGCCGACAAGAATGTTCTTCTCTTCTGGTTACGAAGACCGCATCAAGCAAAGAGCAACCAAGAAATTGCGCAAAAAATAATAAGAAAAGATATTTATGCCCTCATTGATGCCGGATACATAAACAAAGACTTTTTTAAAGCTCTCAAAAGTCACCAAGACATTACAGGTGCTGATTCAATCAATATCCTGGCAGAGCTCAGCGTAATCTCTGCATATAGCGAACAAGATACAAGAAGCGCACAGGCCCTAATTGAATTGTTACCACAGAGCCTTCAAAGAAGTCTTGCTGACTGGTTTAATACCTTAGGCCTGCCATCCACAAGACTCTTGCACCCATTAAAAGGATTACCGAATAGCTTGTGGATGGTATCCAGACCAATCAATGCCGGGCCGCTAGCCACAGTTATAGAATTTATGAAAAATACGCCCGTTTCTTTAAAAGAATCAGGCTCCAACTAGAAACAAGCAAGAAAAAACACTATATATTTGGCTGCTGTAAGAAAATCATTCAAGGTGTTAGCAACAACGAAATGCGCTTAATCGCCTGTTTAAATAGAGCCAGCATCCGGTTGGTTGTCACTACAATCCTCAATTCCTCAAGGCTTTCTAGCGAGTCATTAAGGCCTAGCGCCGCCTCAACAATAAGCGGAATCGCCTCCTCAGGAGGATAGCCATATACGCCAGTAGAAATGGCAGGCATGGCCAATCGCTTAACACCATTCTCATCGGCCAGCAGAATCGCGCTTCGCACTGATCTTGCCAGGTTTCCGGGTGGATCTTCATCGAATTGGTATCGGGGTCCCAGCGTGTGGATAATGTATTTGCATTTCATAGAAAAGGCCGGAGTTGCGACCGCCTCACCAACCGCCAAGGGGGCCAGCTGCTTGCTGAAAGGCTCAAGAAGCGGGCCAGCCGCCGCATAGATCGCGCCACAGACTCCCGAACCTGCTCGCAGGTTCTTGTTCGCTGCATTAACAACTGCATCACAATCCAGCTGGCTGACTATGTCGCCCAGAACAACTCTAATCTGCATCATTTTTTTGATGGATAAACTTTATTGCATTAGCAACATCGAGTGCCTTGTATATTTCATCGTCTATGAGCTCTCTTCGGGATGGCCCATCTTTTCCAATTGCACCGAAGCCGATTAGAATCTCAATAATGTCAGTATCTTTAATGTACCTTGCAATGTCCAAAGGACTATCACCATCGTTATCGGCAGCATTTGGATCGGCACCATTGTTGAGCAAAAACTTTACCAACCCATCATTACGTTCATCGACCGCGATCATCAGAGCTGTTCTGCCATATCCATCTCGAGTGTCGACATCTACACCTTGAGCAACTAAATGTTCGATCAATTGGTATTCACAGCAAATTGCTGCTGTGACTATGGCATCTGGCTCATTCAAATATTGATACTTGGACAAATCTATAGACTGTGGTCGTTTGGACATGTTCATGCCATTTGCCTAACTTAGTGAACACCCTGATTTTTTTTAAGTTCTTCTAATTGCGGCATCAATTCATCAATTTTGGCCAAGAGTAATTTGTTCAACTTTATGGACTTACCAGGCGACATTGAGCTTGCCGACTTTAGAAGCACTGTTGCATTCCCATCATTATCTGGTGGGTGTAAAAAAGCAGGACCAAGGTTCGTCACGATATCAAAACACGCCTTAAACGAGCGAATCCAAACACCGCGCAATGTAACACCTTTAATTTCTACAACCTTGATGGCTGGCGTTTTCTTAATCGGAGGCCAAATGTCCAGTTGCCATCTTTCAATACATTTGACGCAGTAGTTAGCCGATTCTGATTTAGCGATTTCATAAAGTCGCTGCATCCTTGGGCCCATAACATTTGGATAGTCTTTGCTATCTTCCTCAGTATCTAAGCCATCCTCTGATCTATCGTCATAATCTCTATCAAGGACCCAATTGATCATGTCTTTGGTACAAAAGGACTGCGACATGGATTCCGCAGATTGGAGGCCAGAGAAATCAGTGCCATCTGATTCAAGTTTCCAACGGCCATTACCTAGGTAGGTCAAATATTCATCGAATATTTCATCACGGCCTGGCATGTCAGATAGTTCACCATGGTAGAGATGGTGACGAGTGTGTACCTTTTCACTAGGTTTCTTTCGCTTTATCGGTGCTTCTATCGGCACTACTTCAGTATTGAGCTTTTGTAGATCACTTGCGTCTTCTTCAAATGCTTCTTGGAAGCTTTTCTTTATTTTCTCTGTACTTAGATGTGGGGCCACATAGAATGCAATATATCCCGAGCAGCTTCCGGGACCTCCATCAAACTCCCATTGATTAGATGCAGTTGCAAAACTGTCAGCCACATCAAGTAAGTCTTGAAATGGCTCTGCTTCATCGAATTCATCACCGCCAAGGTCACATAATCGCGCCCACTGGTTATTGAACTCAGCCATAAGCGCACCACCCTTCGCTGTCCTGAATGTTTCATCAACCAATAAAAGCAGATGTGGGCACTCTCCCTTTGAACCACAGTATGGACAGTTGTTTATCTCGTCGGTCATATCAAATGTTCGTAAATTTAGGATTGGGTGCTTACGTTAAATTACAGTCGCTATGCAATATCACTTTACACTGTGAGCATTGATTCGGAGCTGTAAAATCAACAAATTGGCTTTTGGTCATTTGAATAAAGCTTCGTGAGTATCTGCCGAAAATCAGTTGGTAGGGTTTGCCATGCTTTATTTGCAATTGTTTCAGGAATACTAAACAATGCCTCGGCAACACCACCGGCAATCGCGGATATCGTGTCGCTATCACCCCCTATGGAGATGGCGTTCCTGATAGCATCTTCAAAATCTGTAGCCTCAAGGACACAAGTTAGGGCTTCGGGAACGGATCTCTGACAGGTTTCATTAAAGATATAGTTAGGACGAATATCGTCCACGCTTCGGCTCAGGTCATAACCAAATGTTTCAGATACATAGGCTCTGATCTCTTCCTGAGACGATCCAGTTCTGGCGAGATAGACAGCTGATGCCGTCGCTGCAGCGCCCTTAAGACCTTCTGGATGGTTATGCGTCACTTCGGTCACTCTAACCGATAGTATTTGAGCCTCTTCCAACGATTTAGCCAGTAGACCTGCGGGAGCCACCCGCATGGCGGCACCGTTACCATAACTACCGTAAGGTTCTAAGTTATCCGATCCGAGCCACAATGCGAATGACCGCCCCCAGCCACCATTAGACCAGTAACGCTCACCCCATTCCTTGAGTGTCCTTGCCGCACACTTACCATGAACAAGTGCGTCTGCGATAGCAACCGTACATACCGAGTCGTCTGTAAAAGAAGCTTTTGGGTGGAAAAATGGGGTGAAATCCTTAGCACGGTAGTTATTGAACTCATAAACTGAACCTGCGATATCACCGATTATTGAGCCTAGCATTGTTTACTATCTCCAAGCAGTGTATCCAGATCACAATTCACCTTAATTGCATATCTACACAATTTGCAGATGATCACAGGATGGAACCTTTGAACATGTTTGGGAAGCGGCTTATCGAACCTTTTGCTATACCTCTGACGCTCAAGCAGGCTCCCAATAGCACTAGCATGACTGAAACGGTGAACTTGCTCGGTGCCATCTGGAGCAAGCCCAATACGCTCAATTGACCCCCAGCCCGGCTTGTGCGTCAGTATTTCTTCCAGTTCCGATTTGATGCCGATCATTCTGCGCAATGATTCCTCATTCCAATCGCTAAGCGTTACCTGCTGTATGGCCTCCTCATCAGACCAACCCTCGCCCGTCTGATACACCGGTCGACTGATAATCTGGTCCGCGTAAATATAGATACTGCGCTTCAACCGCATCTTGTACTCGTAAGGGACAGACATGCCATTCACAAATCGTCTTACAGATAGAATCCTCGGGTGATAACGCAACGGATGTGGCTCTGGTATGTCAAAACCGGGCTCATTGATTTTTTTTAACGACTCTAGGCACCACATAACAAACCTCCTATTGAATCCTGGTAGTGCGGACCAATTATTTACGAGCAAAAGCCAATGACGACGAATAAATGCCTGGCTTTAAATCTGCCATTTCTATATATCTCCAAGATTGCGTATATAGAAAGGATAAGCTCGCAGTAGCTCACCAGATGACACACCAAGGAAAAAGACAGTAATTTTCATAATGCCACTCCCGCCCCTGATTGAAGAAGCGCAGCAGACCCACGGGGCTCGAGCAGCGACGCTTTAGCAGCATTTATTAATCGCCCTGCAAGTTGTATTAAATCGGCGATGGCACTAGAACAACAAAAAACCCGTCCAGCTTGCGCTAAAGACGGGTTGCTCCGAATTTAGCGAGTATTTATTAAGCGCCCTGCAAGCGGGTCAAATCGGCGCTTTCTAAGCGTATGCACAGACGGAAATCTTGTCAAGCACTATTTGTGTGCTGGACGAAAGGAGCCTAATGGTCTGCTTTGGGAGCTTTTATAAGACTGTCCGACCAATTTGAAACAATATCGCTTGCTGCTGCCTCCTCAGAATCAAAGTAACCTACGCGATCGAATTCTGGGGCCCAATAGTAAAAAACAGATCCCAAACCGAAGATCTGAATCGGGTAAGCACCATCTTCATTCTTAGCCCAGTAAGTTTTAAATTTACGGGGTTCATTCAACAACAAATCAGTTAAAAAGTCATACAGGTGAATTCCATCGACCTCTGGAAATTTTCCTATCTCAAGCGCTGAAAGCACCGAATCTGAAGAATATCCGAATTGTTTTCTAATGGCTTTAATCGTGATGTCATCATTCAACAAGCTACCAAGAACCTGATCAAGATTTTTTATCTTCGAAGTTATCATTTCAATCGATCAATCAAATAAGCATCAGGCAAGCGAGTCATCAGATGAAAGGACATATTTTCTAAAGGATTCTGGGCTGGTAAAGCATCGGAACCCAGCAGAACTAGCAAGCGCAAGAACTTCAGGATTTTCATCTATAAGAACTGCAATGGGTTCTGATAGACCTTCTTGTAAACCATTCGGCCATGCAAGATCAAAGATACCCCGTTGATCACCAGACTCAGGATCCGAGAAATCATAGGAGAGGATACCTTGAGAAAGACCTTGTTCAACCACCCAGTCATTCAATTCGAGTAGCTTGTCTTCCTCTTCTTCCGAGGTAATCCCTCCAATCACATTCAGTTCAGCGGAACTGATAGGTGCACGCCCATCAAGCCATTTTGTATCGCCATGAAGAAGCTCTTCCATACGACGATTAAGCTCTGCGGCAAGCAACTCTTTTCTAACTTCAAGAAAGTCAGGGAAGTTTTCAATCTTCCACAAATGCTCATCCATGGGAATCCACTGTGATGCCAGCGCGCCAGGATGCGCAGATTCAATCTTGGGAAAATACTCTTCTGGCAAACGGTCGCTGATATTCAGGTTTGTATCCTTAGTGAGAAAACAAAAGTTTGCCAAGGCATTCACTTCAGGCCGCTTGAATTTTCGCTTATAAAGCTGAGCTTTTGGAAAGATATGATGAACTTCCAACTTGCTCATTTTTCCGAGCAGGTGGGACTTAAGCGGTAAACCCGTACCCCAATCCTTAGACTCACCCATACGAGTAAGCATGTATAGGACTGGGTAAAAACGAGCGCCCAAGCTCCAACCCATAAAATGGGCTGGTTCAGCACGGAGTCCGCCATGCCAAAGGCGCAATTGCTCTAACAATTTGTCGAGGCCGCCATCACAGCCTTCCAGAGATTCCAAATCCTGGTCAATAAATGATTCCGTAGACCCAGAGAATCTGCCCCACATCGCAGCTTGGACATACCAGAAAAGCAGCTTATCTCGCTCCTTTTCATCCATAGGACCCGCATTGCGGGCTTTCCGATTTTCGAGATATCTAGCCATGACAGGAACACCAAAGCGCCCAAAGAACACTTGGTCATGGTCTATACCAAGACGCCCACCGATCAAGTTAAGAATCTGATCAATATGCAAGGTTGCTCTTTTAAGCGCTTCTTGGATCTCTGAAGAGCTCTTGTCATGCAGGAACTGGAATTTAGCTTCGCCCGTTAGTACGGTATTAACTGAACGAAGGAGCCAATCAAGGTTAAATTGATAGCCTGAGGCCTCCCATTTCGTGAGGGTATCCTTCATCTCATCACGACCTGACGGCCACTCTGCACAGATTTTCGCGAGGGCAAGATCCCCTTTAGAAAGTTTTGTGCCGCCGCTGTTAACACGGTTGAAAATATCAACAACCACATCAAGAGTCTTATCAGAACCCGTAACTTCATCGATATGCAAATCCGTGTCGCACACATTTAATAGTGCGCTTAGCTTCCCAGCAAACTCACCAACTCTATTCACCAAGTCAGGATTAGATGCAAAAATTGCAACGTAGCCTCCTAGGCCAGCCGCACCAGCTTTCATTAACTCTGTTACGTCAATCCAAAGTGGATCGTCTTTCATTTTTACAGGCTGATAAAACTCAAACACTTCAGTATCAAGATTGAATCTGAGACCTGTAAACGCCTTTTCATTACCATCAAAGAACTTGGGAGGCGCACCTCTTACAACACCATAAAGCGATGTGATTCTTTGCTGACCATCAAGCAATAACTTGACCACTCCAGCTGCAAGCTGTCCATCACCTCTATGGCTTGCTGATTTTGATTCGGTTGCCCATACAAGCAACCCACCTACAGGGTGCTTCTTGTAGAGAGAATCAAATAATCCTCGTACTTGATCTCGATTCCAAACGTAGCCACGCTGGAACTCTGGTAGCGCCATGTGGCCGCTGTCAATATAGTCAAGAATGGTCGAGATTTTCATTATTAGGAAGCGTGGTTTTCGAAGGTTTGCTGATAATCGCTAGAAGAAAGAACAGTGTCGTAAAGACCGATATCTTCCCCTTCATGTCGATTTAGACCAGCATATGAAAGACTTGCATCTTCATATCTTTTGAACTTATAAACAGCATCGTTCATTAGTGCGCTATTAAAGACATTGAGACTTACCAACAGTTCAAAGTCTTTAACACTTAAGCCCGTAACTTTCTTGAAAAGGCCAGGTTCAAGCTGCGTTATTACATCTTTAAGACTTCTTTCACGATAGTCTGTGAGATACATAAAGACAGGCACACGAGTTGCAAATTTGATCAGCTTTTCTTGAATTTGCTTACGCAGGCCTTTGTACTCTTTTTCCTCGTCAGTGAGCTGCTTCTTCTCTTTCTGAGTCAACTCTCGTTCATTGGCCTTTTCCTTAGCCTTCTTCACTGAATCAGACTTATTGATAATGGTTTCAATTTCTTGGTTAAGACTACGAAACCCTTCAATGTTCATCAGTGCCTTCATCGCATCTTTGTTATTCAAAAGGCGTTCAAGTGTAGCGTTATCAACGTTGACGAGCAGAGCACTTTCCCATCTCCGCGCGAGCAAGGTTGCCGAGGTTCCGCTCATCGCCATATCAAGAATCCCAGCGGCATCGATTTGCTTCATCGAGCTACCATCGTAGGCAAGAACAGGCAGAAATTTAATGAATTCCTCTACCTTGCGCTCTGGGTTTGATTCACTCACATTTAATCGGCAGCTGTAATCTGCAATTTGACGAAGCGCTCTATCTGGAGCAAAGTCGAAGACGTAGCACTCTTCTTTAATTATCTCCTGACCACCTGGGGTTTTCCCATCGGGGTTCTTAATTGCCCACGGTGTTTGGACTCGAAAGGCTGCCTGAAAGTATGTTTCTGGGCTTGAACAGTTCTTGAGCATCAAAATCCCAGTCCAAGGTTTCACCGACACCCCAGTAGTAAGCTTCCCGCACGAGAGTGTTATGGTTTTAGAGTTGAGTGGGTTCTCCATTGCTTCGAGGACTGGCTCGAGCGCATCAACTCCCAAACCTGCTTCATTCCCTGCCGCCACAATTACTTTGTAATCGTGGTAAAACTTATTTTGTCGCTTAGAAAGCAGGTTTCTCATCGCATGGCACGATGCCACTGACGGCAAAAACCAAAATGTATGAGTCAAAAGATTTAGAAGACGCGCATCCGAGAATGGCATAGGAGGCTTTTTTGCGCCTAACTTCAGATTGTCTACTGTAGTCTCAGCGTATGAGCCTCTGATTAGATCCAGCCATTTTTGTACCTCAGTCTCGTACTGGAACTTAGCAAGGTCTCCTTCACCTATCGCTGAAAAAAATAAGCTCAGATCAAATTCATCAAACTCACCCTGTTGAGCTATATGTTTTATCGAGTCAGGCAATTGGTAAGTCAGCAACACCATTCTCGGAAGTGTTGCGTACGGATTTAGACTGCCACGCCAATTACTTTTAGCACGTTGCTCGTCAGAGTATGTCCAGTTATAGATTTGCTCTTCTATAAACTCACCTGAAGCTATCGCTCGAAATGGCGTGCCCGATAGATAAAGATAGGATCCCGTAGTGATAGGCATGATTTCTTCATCGAAGTAATCGATCCCTTCTCCTTCTTCCGCTTGTCTCTCTCTTTTTTCTTCTGCTTCAAAAAGATCCTTAGCGTTTTCTCGCCAGGCTCCATAATGGTATTCATCGAAAACGACACAGTCCCAATTCGTAGCATGAACCCATTCGTTTTTGCTTTTAATCCCGCCTGCCTTGTTTTTGCCTAAGAAATCTTGGAAGGACCCAAAGCAAACGATTGGTTTCGATTTGTTGATATCCGAGAAATCCAACCCATTGCGAGAGATAAATTGCCAACCTTTGAAATCGACATGGTTGCTTAAATCTTCTTCCCACGCGCTTTGCACTGCAGGTTTGAATGTGAGAACGAGGATCTTCTTCCACCCCATTTTCTTTGCCAACTGATAGGTTGCGAAGGTCTTGCCAAATCGCATCTTGGCGTTCCAGAGGAAGTGTGGCGTTTTATCTGGGTTTTCCTTCTTGAAACTTTTGAAGTAATAAACAGTCTTATCCACAGCTTCAGCCTGTTCTGGGCGCATTGAAAACGTCTCTGACCGATTCTCCTCATTCAGTTCGCCTGTTGCTAAAGCGAAGATGGCAGCACGGACGTCTTTAACTTGGCACTTGAACCACTCTCCATTTGGGTTTATGAACCCTAGCTTCTTTAGAAATCTATGAACATCCTTATCCGTGAAAGCGCTTCCATCGCTCCGAATCGCTGACTCTTCCATGACAATTTTGTATGGAAGGGGACCAGGTCTTAAAGTTGGGTATTGCTGAGCAACTCGCGTCTTCGCGTCAACAGTTGTGTAGCCAATTTTGAGCAGCCCTTTGTATTGAGGATTCGTATCCTCATACGCATATATAGTAGGACTTGTTTGCGGCCTTTTAGGAAAGAACTCTTGACTCATCTCATACTTCCATTGGCCGCACTAACCGCTCGATGAATTCGATTTCCTGCTGGTTCAAACCATATTTTTTATACAGTGATTGGTCGTCCCACGAGCGATCAAAATCTTGCATGGGAACCAATGTGTAAACCTTACTAGTAGCATGTTGTGTTGGTTTGTTAAGGAGCACAAGAAATCTGAAAAACCTTGTACATATATAACTCATCATATTTTCAGCCTTCTTCTTGCTGCTAGAAGGACCGATTACGAGGTAGGTTTCTGTACAACATGTATTTGGCTTGCCAAGAAATGGTTTTCCAAGAACCCAGTATGAAGATGCAATACGCTCACCATAGGCCATAGAGATGTAGACCTTATGTTTGTCGACCCAGGCTTGGTTCTGTGGTATTGAATCACGGCTGACATATCCATGTTTCTGGTAGCCAATCACTTCAACCGAACCGTCAAATGGTTTAGTCTTGTACTCTTTGAAGGTTGTTGCATAACCAAATGGCTTTCGTGAGCTGACAAGAGTAGAAAAGGATTGTTCCTTGTGGCTCCTAATTTTTTCCAGAATGGGAACTGCTTCGTTATATCGAATGAAAGTCTCGATCCCACTCTCGAGGAGCGGTCGAGTCATTGTTGACGCGTCTCCTTCCGCAATTGTCGTAACCTCACATGGGCCCCGATTATCGCGGTCCCAAAGGAAATAACATACGCCGCCGCTCAAATCGACACCAGGGAAGCATTCTGCTGAGTCTGGGTAATCGACCAATTTTCTTATTCTGTCATCGGAAAGCATTTCACTTCGGAAATCATCCAGTCCTTTGCCACCAGAAAACCATCTCGACGGGATGATCATCGTTAAGTATCTCGGATTCAGTTTCTTGGCTTGATTCACAAATTCTTGATAAATCGGCGATGCGCTAGCCTTTGCCCCACCATCATTCAATTGATATGGTGGGTTGCCAATGATTACGTCAAATTTCATCCCAAAAATTTCCTCAGGATTGTTTGTATGAATGAATTGGTAGGCGTGAGACTCAAGATCGCCCGCTCTCGATGAAAACTCTTCTTCACTTGCTCCGCAGAAGGAACATCTACCTTGATCCCAAGTATGGCTAACACTCGAAAAGATAATGTTGCCATCGACAGTGTCAAAATCGCTACATAGACTGTATTTACCATTTGCACTCTTGGAACAGTAGACTGAACGTCGAGACAACAATCCCGTCAATTCAGTAATAGCAATTCCGTAAACCTGGCTCTTAAGAATATGGTTAATGCGTTCAGCCTTGTCTGGGATTTTCTTCTCTAAGCCAACAAGTAGCCTCTTAACAATCTCGCGAAGAAAAACTCCTGACTTGCAAAAGGGATCAAGGAATTTTGCTTTCTCATCAGACCATAGAGTTTTCGGAAGTAAATCAAGTATCTGATTTGTGATTGATGGAGGCGTGAAAACCTCGTCATTGCTTAAGTTCGCAAGGCACGTCAAAACATCTGGATTGTAGTTATGATCACTCACCTGTTGCTAGCCTCAGAAAGTGTACAGGTGGAAATTCACGCAATGGCTCAGGCAGAAAAACATCCTCCCCAAGGTCCGAGAACAGCGGGAGCGCTGCTGTTTCTCTATGTGCCATGAGCTCATGAAATGTGAAATCCCTTCGCTTGATCATCGTTCCGTTGACAGGCGCCCATTCTGAAAAAATGATCGGAGTGGCAGCATCTCCCACCGTGCGCAATGTCAAAGCATCACCCCATATGATATTTTTTTCTAATAAAAATTTAACAGCTGCCAGACACTCGTCGTTCACTTTATTTTTAAAGTTATTTCGATACGCCTCTTCAAATTTCGCAAAGAGCCGTGCTCGACAGGACTCTACATTGTCGGGAAGAATATCTATGCCATATACAGATGAAATTGCCAAAATAGAATACCGCTCATATTCGAACTGGCTTTTCGCATAACGTCGCTCGACTACATTCAACTTTCGTTGCAATGCTTCTGCGAGAAAGTTGCCATTTCCACATGCAGGTTCCAGAACTCTTGACTCTATGCGTTCCATTTCCTGGGCAACCAAGTCGAGCATAGCGTTAACCTCACGCGCAGAGGTATATACCTCTCCGTGATCAGCAACCCTCTGTTTTGATACAACTAACTTTTCACTCATAACCCAATTTTGAAATCTGATTTTTGTAAGTTTAGCCGATTGGGCGCTTTTATCAGCACTCATTCCAGATCAAACCACATTTAATGCACCGATACCTACTTATGGGCTTGGCTTCGTAGTTGAGGCCTTCGAACAAGTCTGTGGGGGGCTCGGGATGGGCATAGCCGGTTTTCGTCCCGCATTTCGGGCAATAGTGTTTTTCAGGTTCGGATTTCTTGTCCAGCTCGTTAAGATGGATCTGGTTCTTAATCTCGGCGACCTGTTCGCTCATGTTTAGCCAGCTGCCCTTACACCGGAAGCTGCCGATCTTGAATTTTTCACCGTCAAACTCAAGTTTGACGCTATCACCGGCTGGAGGCACCTGGATAAAAGACAGCATTGTCAGGAAAGGGGCTTCTACAACCCCGGCCCAGTGACCTTTGGCATGAACACGGGTCATTACGCCACCCACACAGAAGATTGCTTCACCGTTGATGAAGGATATATCCAGTGTTCCAGCCTTTTTGGCAACGCTACGCAACCGCGGCTTGACGGTTTTAAGCGCTTGTATAAAGTCTTTGGTTGGTAATTCGAGCCAGAAGTCCATCAGTCAGCGCCCTTCCCTAATCAGCCATTCTGCTGGCCCATTGCCGTAATCGGCTTTAGACCTTCATATCTGGCGTTGGCCCCATAGCCACGGTAGAGCGGTAGATAATTTCCGTTCTGAGTAGCATTCGGGTCTACAGGATCATCCACATTGATGAATGCGACTGATGCAAAGTAACCAATCTGGCTCATTTCGGCACAATGATCGATGATGGCCTTTATATTCTCAGGAAGTGAGGCTTCACTCTGCGGATAGCGAACCTCTCTAACCACAACCCATTCCGGCCCCTGCGCTCCTTCAAACCAGATAGCAGGGTCTACACTGGGATTACTTTGCCAGGTGAGCAAGGTCTTGCCCTCCTTTTCAAGGGACTGGCGGACGACCTGTATAGCAAAGTCGTGCAGCTCCCAATCTGTCATTTCGATCTTTTCATCACTGATCATCTCAGGGGGGTTGATCAGCTGTTCAGTTCTTGCATCCTCCAGGCCCCATCCGGGTAATACGGGACGCCATTCGTCACCCTGGCGGCGCATGGGCATTACACAGGCATGCCCGTTGCATCTTTCTGCAATTGAAAAGAACCCATCGGGGTTTCCGGGGATCTGCATCTCGCCCTCTTCATCCTCGACACGGATAAAGAAAAGCTGATTACCAAGTCTGAACGACAGATGCTCAAGGAATGGTGGCTCGAGATTGGCACGCAGCCAGCTGCTGATATTCCCATCGGCCTGTTTTTCCAGGTGCCTACCCGCTGACTGCCAGCATTTGGCAAACTCGGGCGTAGCCTCATCCATGTAGATTTTTTTCATGCTACAACATCCATGTATATGTGGGGTGATAGAGACGATGCGACTGTGCGGCCGATTAGGAACATCATATTAAAGAAAATTCCGTGCAGATCAACGTAGCAGTATCAACTGCGGGACTGCATCCGACCCGATCCAGACAATTGCATTCTGCTCAAATTTGGCGCCTAGCCTTTTTGACGTTTCCAGCGTTACTCCGAATACGAGAACGCTGGATTCACCTGGCCAGTTGTTTGAAGGATGCTGACCTATCCCTTCAACAAAGTTAAGACTTCTCCGGGCTAGCGTCTGCAGGAGCGCATTCTGGTATGAAGTGTTTTCAGAGTCAGATGAGCACTGGCTTAAGGGGTTCCATGCAGTTAAATAGGCGCTGCAATCAGTGTTGTATTTCTTATGGGCTGCTAGCAGTTCGTTGCTCGCTTCACCTATTTTTAATGTGAACGGCGGTTCCGTATCAACATGATATGAAGTTTCCAGATAGGCGTGAATGGTCTCTTGTGGAATTGCAGAATTTTCAAACACAAGCTGCCCCTCTGGAACACTTCATCCATGATGCGATGTATGGGTTCATGCTGCGATTTCTATCTTTATGTCAGGTTGTAGAGAAGATGCGTTTGTGCTGCGAACTGGGCAACACGGTCTCTGAGTATCTGTGGTGCCAGAACCTCGACTTCTGGTCCTTGCTTCAGAATGTCCATGAGTAATTCGGTGTCATTACCGTAGGGCACTTCAAGGATGTACGAGCCATCTGGTTCGTAACGCCCCCGCTGTTTGGGGTGCCATATCTCTCTGGCAACCCACTGGGCTCTGAATGGTGTGAACCGTAATTTGGCTACATTGCTGGCTTTGCCGTTGAATATGCCGTAGCTCTGCTCGTAGAAATCGGACAAAGCCTTATCAGTGGCTGTGAGTGCAGGTTTATCCAGCAGAGATACCTCTTCAATAGCATCCAGCGCAAAGCTGCGCAAGTCATCGCGCAGGTGGCAGTAGGCATCCAGGTACCAGTTATCCCGATAGTAGACCAGCCGTTGGGGAGAGATGTCCCGTTCAACGCTTTCGCTGCGCTTGCGGCTCAGGTGCCGGATACGCACCCTCTGGCGTTTAACAAGGCTGTCTGCCAGCCACTGGAAATGCTCATCACTTACCGGCCTTCTGGCCATGGGCAGTATGCGGATGCGCTGCATGATCTCGCTGGCGCTTCCGGTACCCTGCTCCAGCAGGATTTCCAACCGGTGTTTCAGGGGAGCCATCCGTTCTACCAGCGTACTGCCGGACTGCATCTGGTTGATGATTTCAATCATGCCCAGCAAACCGTGAATCTCGGATTCGTTGAACCAGACGCCAGGGAGCTCTTGTCTGGCGCCATGAGTTGCCATGCTCTCAAGAACATAAGCACGTGATTTTGCATCCCAGACGATGGGAACACCCAGCCTATCCCGCAGGTAATCCAGATCTCGACACAGGGTGGCACGGGAAACGTTGAGCGTTTCCTGCAGACGCTTCATGGTCAGCTTCTTCTGCTGTTTCAGCAGATCCTGGATTTTGTAGAAGCGTTCGGTGCGATCCATTTTGACGTTCCGGAGTTTTTTCTGATTATGAAGCAGTTGGTGTGTCATCAGATGATACTGCGTCAATCCCAGAATGTAGCTGTGCTTTACACGTTAATTATGGGAGTTCGTATGAAAAAGTCTTTTTTGGCAGTTGGAGTGGCGCTACTTTCGGGATCTGTTCTGGCTGCAGGTGCCTTTGATGGTCCTTATGTACAGCTGGGCATAGGCGGTACCAGCACTGAAACACAAACTACTTACCCATCGGTGCTGGGCAATCTGGCGGGTTTCAATACCAATTCTAATAGTACTGGGGGGAGCTTCGTGGGCCAGGTTCTGGGAGGCTATTCGCAGTCTTTCGATATGTTCAACATTGCCGCCAACGTTTTCTACAACATCGGCAATCAGGACTCAGGAAGCAATAGTTATAACCTGACGGGGTCGAACGGGTTTCTGAATGCCAACCAGAGCTTCAAACTGAAGAACACCTGGGGTGTAAGTCTTGAGCCAGGCCTTTACGTTACCGATAAGACACTGGGCTATCTGAAGCTTTCGTACTTCAACTCACAGCTGAACTACAACGCCAGCTACGGCGCACGAATTATCAGTCCTTCGTATTCGGAAAGCGGTAGTTATAACAGCAGTAGCTCGGTCAATGGCATCGGCTATGGCATCGGTGCCAAGCAGATGTTTACTGACAACATCTACGGCTTTGTCGAATACCAGTACGTCCAGTACGACAAATGGAACGATTCCGGGTTATTTGGTTCCGGCTACAGCACTTCATACAAACCGAACCAGAATTACGGCTGGGTGGGTGTCGGTTACAAGTTCTAAGTCTGAAATCAACAGGGGCGTCTGTGATCAGGCTCCCCTATCAAGCTGGTGTCTACATGAAAGCAAATGAACTTGTTGAAAACATGGTGATCTGGTTCGGGTCAGTCGTGAGTAAATCTGTATTTGAAGATTACCTCAACACCTACATTGAAATGAGCAAACCGGCGTACTGGCCGTTGTTTCTTTACAAGGCCTTTTTTTCCAGCACCAGATCAAAAGAATTTATGAAAGCAATGAGGCGGCATCAGGTTCTGGTTTCTAGCTGATGACTTCAATACAGATCGTTCAGGAGTCTCGTGATAATGATCACCCAAAAAAATATCGCTTTGTCTATCCTGGTGCTGCTTAACGCATTTGTAGCATTTGGCAAAGCACAGGCAGATGACACATACATTTACAATGCACCGGGAACGTATACCGAAATAGGTAACATAACCTACGCGCCCGATGGTACTTATACAAGGATCGGAAACATGACCTCCGGACCAGATGGCACATCGACAACCATAGGCAACATAACCTACGCGCCCGATGGTACTTATACAAGGATCGGAAACATGACTTATGGTCCGGATGGAACCTATACAAAGATTGGCAACATGACCTATGGACCGAAATCAACCTGTACCGCTATCGGCAACATGACTTACTGTAACTGAACGAAGGGGGAACAATGGGCTGGGAAAGTATCGGTGAGTGTGTCGGATCAGATTCAAGTGATCCACCTGAATGGGTCAGCTTTTGCCATGAGGCCAGCATTGCCTACATCAAGGCAATTATTGGTGACCCACCTGCCGGATGGGAGTTGGGTATTCAATGGCACGACCATGATCTTGGGTCTTATCCCACGATTGGTGTTTATAGCGACCTGCCACTCATGGAGCCATGGGGCTATATCAACAAAGCTGAGGTGCTGCTTGATAAGTTCAACGATGCTGTTAGCTGGACAGAGATCGAACCGAACTCCGTTCTTGATTTTGACGAGGATGAAGAGGATGCTCAGGATGCTGAAGATTAATGGATCTTTTGTATTGATACAAAACCAACCAAAACACTCGGAATAATTACACTATGGCAGGATAGGCTTGCCGCCGGTATTTGTCTTACAGATGGTTGGAACGGGCAGATCTTTTGTATTGATACAAAACCTAGTGAGTATGTCGGGTATTCCGCTATTCGGCCGAAGCGGACGTCGCAGAACCCAGGGTCAAAAGGCGGCAATCGGCCATCAGCGGACGCAGGGAGGACTTTCCGCAACCGGCCGTTCGATGCGGCACCGATGGCCTTCGCGCAGGGGTAGTGAATCCGCCAGGATTGACTTGCGCTGCCCTACCTCTCACTAGTGAG
>JACCDN010005321.1_pt1 | contig 16929 bp, 13 predicted proteins | sample 7441691 | NCBI WGS metagenome assembly JACCDN01 (sample SAMN15323439, study PRJNA562643) | freshwater metagenome | isolation source: river surface water | place: USA:Blue River Watershed | collected 2017-08-16
AGGAACTTGACGTCCGTGTCCTTGATGAAGGCAAGGACCTCTTCGGGGGTCTTAAACATGCATGTCTCCTGCTGTTGTGGGTGGATGTGCTGCTGCACTCTTTAATCGTACTGACGCAGGTAAACCGGGAGTCACCGAAATGTTTCGAGCATGTTACAAGGTAGGCTGGAGCGATGACGGATTGGCCTGGACGTAACCTTGGATGCCCCGAATCGGGATCGGGTTCGCTCGTACCCCTGTCCCGGCGAGTGGGGGCCTTGGCCATCGACTGGGCCGCGGCGTACCTCATCACCTCTGCATTCTTTGGCGGGGATTCACTCGTCATGACCCTGGTTTTCGCCGTCGAATCGGCCGTGTTGGGTGCGTTCCTGGGCGGAACCTTTGGTCATCTCGTGTGGGGAATGCGCGTGCGGGGACTGGCCGGTCCGGTGCCCTGGTGGAAGTTTGTCGTACGCGCAGTCCTAGTATCGCTCGTCATTCCCGCAATTTTCATGGATGAAAACAACCGAGGGCTGCACGATCGAATTCTCGTGACAGCCCTCGTTCGGCGTTAAGCCGCAGAGTTAGCGAGGCTTGGGAGCCCGCATCTTGGTGGGGTCAATTCCCTTGGGAATCGACGACAGTGGGCTCTTGGTCATCGACGCGAGGCGGCTGGCGACGACCTGCTGCTCGGCGCGGTTGACACCCTTGGGCAGGGCGTACAGGGCCTTGGTCATGTCGTGAATGCGCAAACCCTCGGTTCCCACGTGGATGATGGTGATGGGCACACCGGGAACGATACGAGCCGCTTCCTTGCGTGCATCCTCGCCCAGTGTGGCAACACGCGACACGGCGCCCTCGGTGATGATGACGATTCCGGGACGGCCGACCGCACGATACACAGCGTCCTGCTGCTTGGTGATGCGGATCGGGGTCTCGTTCGCGACCCACGACCGACGAATCGAGTTCTTGAGGATTGCGCCCACGGCACCGGGCTGACCGTTCAGCTGGTTGTAGACCATCTTCTGTGCCAGACGGCCGAGGACGATCAACACGACGAGTACACCGGTGACGAGGCCGAGGGTCACCCAGAGGATCGAACCGATGGGGTCAGCGTTCAGGACAGCGACGGCGATACCCGCACCGAGGGGTGCGAGCAGCGACAGCATCAAAATCGGGACTGCGGTGCGATCCGACTTGCGGACCATGGTGAAAACGTCGATCAGCTGACGGAAAGTTCCGTTGCCCTTACGCGTGCGTGCCATGCTGTGTCTTTCTAGTAGCCGAGGTCAGACTGCGAGAACGCGCCCTCTTCGAGGCGAGCCTTGACGGTTCCCAGGAAGCGTGCGGCGTCGGCGCCGTCGATGATGCGGTGGTCGTACGACAGGGCCAGGTACACCATCGAACGAATGGCGATCGATTCCTGACCGTCTTCGGTTGCCACGACGACGGGGCGCTTGACCACGGCACCGAGGCCGAGGATGGCCGACTGGGGGAGGAACACCACGGGGGTGTCGAACAGTGCGCCACGCGAACCGGTGTTGGTCAGCGTGAAGGTTCCACCGGCCAGCTCGTCGGGTCCCAGCTTGTTGTCGCGGGTGCGAGCGGCGAGGTCGGCGATTTCTGCGGCGAACTGAGCGATGGTCTTGCCCGCGGCGTTCTTGACGACGGGGGTCAGCAGGCCACGCTCGGTGTCAACGGCGATCGAGATGTTCTCGGTCGCGGGGTAGACGATTTCGTCGCCCTCGACGGTGCAGTTGATGATGGGGAACGCCTGCAGTGCCTCGACGGTTGCCTGGGCAAAGAAGGGCAGGAAGCTGAGCTTGTTGCCCGTCTTTGCGAGGAAGTCGTTCTTGATTGCGTCGCGCAGACGTGCCACAGCGGTGACATCGACCTCGACCACGGTGGTCAACTGAGCGGTCGACACCATCGAGGCGACGGCACGTTCAGCAACGACCTTGCGCAGGCGGGTCATGGGCACGCGAGTTCCACGCAGAGGCGAAACCTCGAGAGCGGCACGGGCGGCAGGAGCGGACGACTGACCCGCAGCGGCGGCCTGGATGTCCTCGCGGCGGATACGTCCACCGATTCCCGTGCCGACGACCGATGCCAGGTTGACACCAGCGTCGTTGGCGAACTTGCGAACGATGGGGGTGACGTACGGTGCGCCAGCGTGCGAGGTGACGGGTGCTGCTGCAGCAACAGGAGCAGCAGGTACAACGGGGGGAGCCGCAACGACAGGAGCCGCTACGACGGGGGGAGCCGCAACAACGGGTGCGGCGACGACCGGAACCTCGACGACGGGAGCTGCGGGTGCAGCTTCCGCAACGGGCTCGGCGACAACAGCGGGTGCGGCCGGAGCTGCTGCTGCAGCACCACTGCCATCACCGATGCGAACCAGCGGCGAACCCACGGGTACGACATCGTCTTCCTGCGCAAAGATTTCCTCGATCACACCGGCGATGGGCGACGGGATTTCGGTGTCAACCTTGTCGGTCGACACCTCCACAATGGGCTCGTCCACGGCGACAGTGTCACCGACGTTCTTCAGCCAGCGAGTGATAGTTCCCTCGGTGACGCTCTCTCCGAGGGCGGGGAGGTTAACGATTTCAGCCATGATGTTCTTTCTCTCGTGGATTCTTAGAGGGCGTGCAACGGCTTGCCCGCGAGGGCAAGGAACGCTTCGCCAAGAGCTTCGTTCTGGGTGGGGTGTGCGTGGATGTGCGGAGCAACGTCCTCGGGGTGTGCTTCCCAGTTGACCACCATTTGTGCCTCACCGATCAGTTCGCCAACGCGAGCGCCGATCATGTGAACACCGACGACGGGACCGTTCTTTACGCGAACGACCTTGACCGAACCCGCAGTCTCGAGGATGTGGCTCTTGCCGTTACCCGCGAGGTTGTAGTCGTACGATTCGACGGCGTCATCGCCGTGAACGGCCTTGGCCTTGGCTTCGGACAGGCCGACCGACGCGACCTCGGGGTCCGAATAGGTGACCTTCGGGATGTTGAGGTCGCTGACCACGACGGGGTTGAGGCCGGCGATTTCCTCGGCCACAAAGATGCCGTGCTGGTAACCGCGGTGTGCCAGCTGCAGGCCGGGAACGATGTCACCCACGGCGAACACGCCAGGGACGTTGGTGGCCAGACGTTCGTTCGTGATGACGAAACCGCGGTCCATGGTGATTCCGACGTTCTCGAAGCCGTTGTTGGCGGTGGCGGGGCCACGACCGACGGCGACGAGCAGAATGTCACCCTCGATGGTTTCGCCGTTTTCCAGGGTCACGACGACGCCGTTGTCATCCTGGGTAACGCTCTGGAAGCGAACGCCCAACTTGAACTCGATGCCGCGCTTGCGGAAAGCACGCTCGAACTGCTTCGAAACCGATTCGTCCTCCATGGGGACGAGGTGGGGCAGGCCTTCGACGATCGTCACCTCGGAGCCCCACGAACGCCACACGCTCGAGAACTCGACGCCGATTACGCCACCACCGAGGACGACCACCTTGCGGGGGACATAGTCGAGGGTGAGTGCTTGCTCGGAGGTGATGACGCGACCACCGATCTCAAGACCGGGGAGAGTGCGTGAATACGAACCGGTAGCCAGCACCACGTTGGTGCCGCGAACGACGGTGTCGCCAACCTGAACGGTGTTGGGCGAGGTGAGGACGCCGTATCCATCCACCATCTGAACGCCGCGTGCCTTGAGGAGGCCCTGGAGTCCCTTGAACTTCGAGTTGATGATGCCCTCGCGGTACGCGGAAACGCCCGCAACATCGACACCAGCGAACGTGGCGTTGACGCCGAACTTGGCAGCGTCTTTGGTGTTGTCGGCAATTTCGGCGGCGTGCAGGAGTGCCTTCGTGGGGATGCAGCCCACGTGCAGGCAGGTTCCACCGACCTTGTCCTTTTCGATGAGCGCAACGCTCATGCCCAGCTGGGTGGCTCGCAGTGCGGCGGAATAGCCGCCACTTCCGCCACCAAGAACAACAAGGTCAACAGCGATTTCGGACACCGACACTCCTTCGTAAGTAGTGGTAATTGAGGACATGCCGGGTAAGGCAAATCCGTCAGTGGACCACGTGAAATCCTACTCCTTGTTGCCCGCTGGTGCAGACAGGTTGATGAGGGTTGTCACGAGGGTTCGGACCATGGTTCCCGTGGGGCCCTTGGGCGTTACGCCGTAGGGCGACCCAGAGTTATTTGCGGGTCCCGCGATATCCAGGTGGGCCCAGGGGATTCGGGTGCCCTCGCTGGTGTTCCCCACAAATTGCTGCAGAAAGTATCCGCCGACGAGCATGCCCGCGGCAGTATTCCCCGGCTTCGCGTTCGCCAAATCAGCCACATCACTCGACAGGATTTGGCCCAAGTAGTCGGGCAGCGGCATGACCCAGGTTTCCTCGCCGACGCTGCTGGCCGCGCGCGTGATGTCGTCCACGATGAAGCCGTTACCCATGACGCCGACGATCCTGTCGCCCAGTGCCACGCGTGCCGCGCCCGTCAGGGTGGCAACATCGATTATGGCGTCGGGCTGGGTGGCGCTCGCCGCAACGAGGCCGTCGGCCAGCACGAGTCGGCCCTCGGCATCGGTGTTAGTGATTTCGACCGTCGTTCCGCCCAACATGGTGATGACGTCTCCCGGACGAGCGGCGGTGCCCGACGGCATGTTTTCGGCAATACACAGGCGAGCGGTGACCGCAATCGGAAGCCCGAGTCGGTGCGCGGCGATGATGGTCGCGAATACGGTCGCGGCCCCCGTCATGTCGTATTTCATTCCCACCATCGAGGCGGCGGGCTTCAGCGACAGTCCGCCCGAGTCAAACGTGATTCCCTTGCCGACCAGTTCGATTCGCCGCGAAGCCGATGCAGGGGAATAGGTGATTTCGACATACCGAGGGGGATTGACCGAACCGGCGCCGACAGCCGTGATGCCGCCGTAGCCACGTTCCGACAGTTCGGACTCATCCAGCACGGTGACCGTGAGACCCTCGGCCTGCGCCACGGATCGAACATGCTCGGCAAGCACAGCGGGGGATTGGCGGTTCGGTACCTCGGCAACCAGATCACGTACCGCGGCGACGGCGCTCGCCGTAATCTGAGCGGTGCGCTGGGATTCGGGGTCTGCGTCGATAACAGAAATGGTCTGGATTCCCGCGGGAGCCGCTGCCGACTTGCGATTCGGTGCGGTGTGGGCACCCAGAAGTGCGCCCTCGCAGACCGCGGTGGCGTCCTCGGGTGATGTGATGGGGAAATTGATGACCAGGTGGGGTGCCGAGGAGGTCTGCCGAACACCCGCGGCGGCCGCATTTCGCAGACCGACGGTACCCGTCGAACGGTCGGTGCCCACCAGATAGATGCTGGAATAAACCGATTCTGTGGGAGCGGGAATTCGGTGAACAGATTCCGGCTTGGGGTCAATCCCCAGGGTCGACACCGCATGACGCACGGCCTCGTCGATTTCGGCGGGGCAGGACCACGCAACACCGTCCGCTTCGGCAAAAACTGCCACAAGAATCGAGTCGGTGGCGGCGGTCGGGGAGTAGTTCACAATTTCGGGGAGCATGCGACCAGCGTAGGCGAGGTGTCGGTGTCTCGCCGTACTATGAAGGAGTGAGTACATCGAACGGCTTGTTCACGGATCACGGACGCACAGTCCCGGATGGTCTGCCGCTCGTGATGTTACTCACGGGCTTTATTGACGCGGGTAATTCAGTTCGATCCGCTTCGCGGCACATCATGGATCACCTCGACCATGTGCTGGTGATGTCGTTCGACAACGACTCCTTCCTGGATTATCGAGCGCGCCGCCCCACATTCGTGTTCGAACAGACCCGGCTGACCGACTACCGACCGCCCACGCTCACTCTGTCGTTGGTGACAGACGACATGGGCGCACAATTCCTGTTGTTGGCGGGTTACGAACCGGACTTCCGCTGGGATGCCGCGATGGAAATCGTGCTCGACATCATCGAGCGGTTCCGGGTCTCGCACACGACATGGACGCACGCGATTCCCATGCCCGTACCCCACACCCGCCCCGTGGGTATGACCGTCAGCGGTTCCCGTGCCGACCTCGTTGATGCGTATTCGGTGTGGAAGCCCACGACCGAAATACCCGGAACATTTGGGCATCTCGTGGAATACACACTGTGCGAGCTGGGCTTTCCCGTTGCGGGTTTCGTCGTGCTGATTCCGCATTACCTTGCGGATTCGGACTTCCCCTTCGGCGCGGTCGCTGTTTTTGATGCAATTACGACAGCAACGGGAATTATCTTGCCGACCGATGAGTTCCGAGAGTCTGGCCGTGAATTTTTGGCCGGCATCGCCGAACAAATCGAGGACAACGAAGAACTGCAACGCATGATCGTGACGCTGGAAGAACGACACGACACCTACATGGATGAGAACCCATTGCCCTCGCCGTTGACCGACGCCGCGGGAGAGGTGCCCACAGCGGATGCGATTGCCGCCGAGCTGGAACGTTTCCTTCGGACACGTCCTGGCGACGCAGACTGAGTTTTCGTGGCATACTGAGTTATCTGCCCCTGTGTCGGTTTCAACTTGACATGGGGCTTCCTAGTGTCCGAAAAGAGGATCGCATGGCAAATTTCTTTACCGGTTTATTTGGAAAAAAATCTGGTTCTGAACCAGAGACACCTGCGCCCGAAACGACACCAGCGGCGAAGCCCGCACGTAAGACCACTGCAACACCTCAGGAGAAGCCCGTGACCAAAGCCCCCGCCACAACAGCCAAGAAGTCCGCAGCCAAGGCTGCACCGGCAGTTGACGCAGAGGCTCCAGAGGCCAAGGCTCCCGCAAAGTCCGCGGCACGGAAGGCCCCTGCGAAGGCCCCTGCGAAGGCGGCTGCGGAGAAAGCTCCTGCGGTGAAGAAGGCTCCGGCGAAGGCGACTGCTGACGAGGCTCCCGCTGCCAAGGCTCCGGCGAAGAAGGCTCCGGCGAAGGCGACCGCTGACGAGGCTCCCGCTGCCAAGGCTCCGGCGAAGAAGGCTCCGGCCAAGGCCGCTACGGAAAAGGCTCCCGCCGCGAAGGCGCCCACGAAAGCAGCTCTGGCCAAGGCCGCCGCTGCACAGGCCGCTGCCGCTGCAGAATCCGCAGGCACCGAACCCGCCAAGGCTCCGACCAAGGCTCCCGCCAAAACCCGTGCAACGCGTGCCTCGATGAAGGCCGATCCGGAAATGGACATCGATCCCGAAGACGAGCCCGCCGTTGGTGACGACATCGCGGCAGTCGAAAAGTCGGTCGAGGATGAGGACCTGACCCTCACCGATGAAGAAGCCGAAGAGGCAAAGAAGGCTCTGGGTGAGCAGTTCCACCCCGACGCCATCGTCATCTCGTCCACCGACGATGAAATTCAGAGCGTCAGCACCACCATCACCGGTGCAACTGCCGACCCGGTCAAGGACTACCTGAAGCAGATCGGTAAAGTTTCGCTGCTCAACGCGGAACAAGAAGTCGAATTGGCTATGCGCATCGAGGCCGGCCTGTTTGCCGAGGAAAAGTACAACTCGCTGACGGTTGCCAAGCAGAAGACCAAGGAAGGTCGCGAGCTGTCGGCCGTTGCCCGCGATGGTCGCCGTGCGAAGGAACACCTGCTGAGTGCGAACCTGCGACTCGTCGTTTCGTTGGCCAAGCGTTACACCGGCCGCGGCATGCAGTTCCTCGACCTGATTCAGGAGGGCAACCTGGGTCTGATCCGTGCCGTCGAGAAGTTCGACTACACCAAGGGCTTCAAGTTCTCGACCTATGCCACCTGGTGGATTCGTCAGGCGATTACCCGCGCTATGGCCGACCAGGCTCGTACGATTCGTATTCCCGTTCACATGGTGGAGGTCATCAACAAGCTGGCTCGCGTTCAGCGCCAGCTGTTGCAGGACCTGGGTCGCGAACCCACCCCCGAAGAATTGGCCGCAGAGCTGGACATGACGCCGGAAAAGGTGGTCGAGGTTCAGAAGTACGGCCGCGAACCCATCTCGTTGCACACGCCTCTGGGTGAGGACGGCGACAGCGAATTTGGTGACCTCATCGAGGACACCGAGGCCGTCGTTCCGCTCGATGCCGTCGCCAACGCCATGCTGCTCAGCACTCTGGAATCCGTACTCGTGTCTCTCAGCGAGCGCGAGGCGGGCGTGATCCGCATGCGTTACGGTCTGGGCGACGGTATCCCCAAGACACTCGACCAGATTGGTGAGAACTTCGGCGTGACCCGTGAACGCATTCGCCAGATCGAGCAGAAGACGATGGCCAAGCTGCGTCACCCCGCTCGTGCCCAGCTGTTGCGCGAGTTCCTCGAGTAAACAATGCGCACTCTCGTCGCGGTAATTGTCGGACGAATGGTCCGGTTTGTGACCCGTTTACGCGGGGGCGGTTCGGCGTTGCCGGGGTGGTTCGCCCTGAAAATCAACCCTCGCTTCTTGCACGACGTGTTTGCCGATGTGGCGGGCCGCGACGAGGTTCCCGTGATTGTGGTCACCGGTTCGAACGGTAAGTCCACGACGACGTCCATGATCGTGTCTGCGCTCGAGAGTCAGGGTTACGCGGTCTTTTCGAATCCTTCGGGGGGAAACCTGCCCCAGGGCGTGGCGTCCGCAGTCCTTGCGGACGTGTCGTTGCGTGGACGAATCACTGCGTCCGCGGTCGTGCTGGAACTCGACGAGGCCTACGGACCCGCTCTCGTGGACATCATTCGGCCCTCGCACGCCGTGTTGCTCAACGTCCAGGTCGACCAACTCAACCGGTTCTTTGAACCCGAGCGTGTTATTGAAATGGTGCAACAGATCGGTGCGGCGGCCGGGGTCGTCGTTGTCAACGACTCGGATGCAAACACCAGGGCCATCGGAAACATTTTGGCCATGCAGGGCCACGAGGTCCACGGTTTCACCGTCGACGCCGACGCCGCTCCGCGCGGTGTGTACGACGCGCATGTGGGCATCGAAACAGTGACGGAACCCCGTGTACCGGTGGCCGTCGTGACCTCGCACGCCGTGCGTGTGGCCTCAATTTCGGTCGCGGGTGAGCCCTCAACGGTGCACCTGCCGGCCGCAGGAATTCACTATGCGTTGGACGCCGCGGCGGCCTTGGGTGTTGTCCGGGTTGTGTGTGGTGAAGCATGTGATTCCGCCGCCGCAGCCGAGGCGATCTCGCGCAGTGTCCCCGTGTATGGCCGGGGTGAATCGGTTGATGCTTTCGGTGATCCGTTGACCATCGTGATGATGAAGAACCACCCGAGTTTGCAGATGAACCTCGACGCGCTGACCGAGGCACCGGAATCGCTCTATCTTGCCGTCGACGAGGGTACGCCGGACCCCAGTTGGATTTATGACATCGACCTGTCGTCGCTCGATCATGTTGATGTGGTGACAGGCACCAAGGCATGGCAGTGGGAGACACGACTCGCCTATGCGGAAATCCCGGTCGGCGTTGTCGACGAAGACCCGCAGTCGGCGTTTTCCACGTTTGGAGAGATCACGACGCTTCACCGCCAAAATTTCCGCACCGCGATCGTCAACTACGAACAGATGATGGACCTGCGACGCGATTTGGGTTACAAGGAAATCGAGGGCGACCGATGATTCGAATTGTGCATATTTTTCCCGAAACCCTGGGGTTGTTTGGTGACTCGGGCAATGTGCTCGCGCTGCGCAAGCGTGCCGAATGGCGCGGATTGTCGGTGACCGTCGTCCCCGTGCATCGGGGGGACAGCATTCCGGCCACCGGTGATATTTATGTCATCGGTTCTGGGTCTTCGAGCTCGGTTCGCCAAGCGGCGACCGAATCGGCGAAACTGGCAAAGGCACTCGAATCGGCGATGGACAAGCGCGACGCCCAGGTCCTCGCCATCGGTGGCGGCCTGCACCTTCTGACTCATCGCGTTGACTGGAACGATGGAACTTCGGTGCGCGGTGCGGGGCTTGTCGACGGAGTTTCCGTGCCCCGGTCGCAGCGGCTCGTCGGAGAGTTTGTCGGTATCTCGGAGGGGCTTGATGTTGCCGGGTTTATCAACTCGGGCCACGACGTCGTTTCGAACCTCGAGCCCCACATTCGGGCAATGCACGGGTTGAGCATTGCGACCGACGGAATTGTGCACCGCAGCATCATCGGGACGCATTCGCACGGAGCCTACCTGCCGATGAACCCGGCCGTTGCTGATCGGATGCTGTTGACCGCGGTCGGATCCGAGCTTCCAGCCGGCGGCCCCGAACTGACACGCGCCACGGTGGCGGCCAACGAATCTCGACGAGCGATCAGGGACCGCATCAACGCCTGAGGCTAGTTCGACACGCGGCGGACGTGCGTCGGGACCGAGGTGACGATTTCATCGCCAATTGTGCCCGTCCAGTCGGCCCATTGTTCCGCGCTGGGCCCGCCCTGGCCCCACAGAACAGCCTCATCGCCAATGTCCACACCATCGCTGCCGATAACGACGTCGGTGTGATGCGCGTCGACGCGGGTGACCTGCCGCAGTACCCCGTTGATGCTGATGCGGGCGATTCCCGACGCGACCTGGGGGACCCCATCCGCCCAGCCGGCGGAAATGGTCGCGGTCTCGCCCTGAACCTCGACGACCGGAGCGGTCAACGTCATGACCCGACGCAGCCCCAGTCCCTGTCCGTCACGGTCATCGAACGGCGAGATGCCGTAGGCGGCGATGCCAATTCGGACGAGCGAGAAGCGGCTTTCGGGTTGGCTCAGTGCGGCCGAACTTGCCGCCAGGTGAATGTATTCCGGCGTGAGGCCGACGGTTGTCGTGGCGAATGCCACGGCGTCACTGAACAGGGCGCGTGCACGGGCGTCTGCTTCGGCACTGGTATCCGCGAGGTGCGACCAAATTCCCGAGACGACTATGTGTCCCGAATCCTGCAGCGACCGTGCTTGTCGACAGGCGTCGGCCCAGTCATCGACATCAAACCCGTTACGGTGCAACCCGGTGTCGACCTTGAGGTGGACGCGGGCGGTGCCGGGCGCGGTGGCCACCGCGTCGAGCTGGGCTCGAGTGGAAACACCAATGTCGAGACCTGCGGCAATCGCGGCGGCAAAGTTGGTGGTTGCCCCGTGCAGCCACACGAACAGCGGCACGGTGACGCCCGCGGATCGCAGTGAGAGCGCGGCGGGGACGTCCAACACCGCAAGTCCGTGTGCGCCCGCCGAGACGGCGACCTCGGCCAATTCCTGCATTCCGTGGCCGTAGGCGTTCGCCTTGATGGCGATCCAGACCGGCGTGGGGGAGACCGAGTTGATCAGCGATCGGACATTGTGGTCGAACGCGGTTCGGTCGATGCGGGCGATGGCGGTCATTCGATCCACCGGCGTTCCACGCGAGCGCCCAATCGGGTCACAAGGCTGAGTGGTTCCCAGTGCGCCGCATCGGCCCATTCCCGCAGCGGGGAATCAACGTCCCACAGAGTGACGGTACCGCCGACGTGTGTTGGTGAATCCGTCACATCAAAGACGACCTGGTCCATTGCGATGCGACCGACTTGCGGGCATCGAACACCCGAAATTGTTCCATGAACGTGGTTGGAACCGCGTCGGGGCAATCCATCAGCAAACCCCAGTGACGCAAGGGCCACCGCGGAATCACGCGGGGCGGTCCACGTGTAACCGTACGATACGGAATCGCCCGCCGGGATGTGCTTCACTGCCACTATTTCGGCCAGAGCGGTCGCTACCGGCGCGCCAGAATCGATTCCCATAATGTGACGGGTTGCGTCTGCGATGGGCGCGCGCGATGTGTCATCGGTGAGGAACTGCGCGAACCCCAGGGTCTCGGCAATTCCTGCAACCCAATCGCGGCCATGACCATATGCATCGAGTCGCAGATCGAGGGCAGCGTCCGTTCCGTGGGTTTCGGCCCACCGACGCAGGTTGTGTGTCAGAGCGTCAGTCGAGAATTGGACGGCTCGGAGAGGTGACTTAGACACCGTGGTTGCCGCGCAGTCGCGACGTTTCGTCCAGCCATTCCAGTGCGGTGGGCTGCAGTCGAGCCTTGACCTCGTCCGCGTGGTGACCGCAGAACATGAGTTCACCGTGTGCCAGGGTCACCCGAACGTAGGCCTGAGCTCCGCACGAGTCACAACGGTCCACAGCGGAGAGCTGGGGTGTCACGGTCTGTGTCGTTTCGGTGCCGAGGTCAGTAGTCATGGGTGTCTCCTTTTGCCCCTCTATTTCACCATGGGGCACCGACATTCCCGCGCATATCCGCCCACAATTCGCGCTGGGCGAAATTGTGAGTTCTGCGGAGTGCCTGAGCCAGAAACTCGGGGGATTTGAGTACCCTGAAACTTCACCGAAAGGTTTAGGTTTCGTGTCCTCTTCAGATTATTCCGCCCGGCATCTCAGCGTCCTCGAGGGGCTCGAGGCCGTTCGCAAACGCCCCGGTATGTACATCGGCTCGACCGACGAACGCGGCCTCATGCACTGCATCTGGGAGATCATCGACAACTCCGTCGACGAGGTTCTCGCCGGTCACGGCTCGCGCATCGGCATCACACTGCACGACGACGGATCCATCGAGGTGTCGGACACGGGTCGCGGTATCCCCGTGGACATTGAACCCCGCACAGGTTTGACCGGTGTCGAGGTGGTCTTTACCAAACTTCACGCGGGTGGAAAGTTTGGGTCCGGTTCGTACACCGCATCGGGTGGTTTGCACGGCGTCGGCGCCTCGGTCGTGAACGCGCTGAGCGAGCGCCTCGATGTCTTTGTCGATCGTGATGGCAAAACCCACGCGATGTCGTTCCATCGCGGCGAGCCCGGCAACTTCGCCGACAGCGCGACCCCCACGCCGCGTAGTCCCTTCACGCCTTTTGTGGCCGAAAGTGAACTGCGCATCGTAGGCAAGGCCGCCAAGGGTGTGACGGGCACCCGAGTGCGGTGGTGGCCGGATCGCGAAATTTTTGGAGGCGCGGGCGACATTTCGCTTGAGCATCTATTGACTCGGGCTCGGCAGACGGCGTTCCTCGTCAACGGACTGTCGCTGACGGTCGACGATCACCGCAATAACCGTCAGGACCACCACGAGTTCGCGTTCGACGGCGGAATTTCGGAATTCACCGAATTCTTGGCCCCCGATGCGCCGCTCACCTCGGTCTGGCGTCTGGCCGGCGAAGGAACTTTCGTAGAGACAGTTCCCGTGCTCAACGAGGACGGACACATGGTGTCCACCGAGGTCGAGCGCACGTGTCACGTCGACATCGCCCTGCGATGGGGTACCGGGTACGACGTCGTCCAAAAGTCGTTCGTCAACATCATTGCGACGCCCAAGGGCGGCACCCACATCGCCGGTTTTGACCAGGCCATGGTGAAGGTGATCCGCTCCGAGGTCGACAAGAATTCGCGCAGGCTCAAGGCCGGCAACGACAAGCTCGAAAAGGACGACATCCTCAACGGCATGACCTCGGTCGTCACCGTTCGATTGGCCGAGCCTCAATTCGAGGGACAGACCAAGGAAATCTTGGGTACCCCCGCGGTGCGTCAGGTCGTGTCGTCTGTCGTCCAGCGCGCGCTGGAGGAAAAGTTCTCGTCGACCAAGCGGGACGACAAGGCGCAGGCCGCCCTCGTGTTGGAAAAGGTCGTCGCCGAAATGAAGAGCCGCATCTCGGCTCGCGCTCACAAAGAAACCCAGCGGCGGAAGAACGCCTTGGAATCCTCGACGCTTCCAGCCAAGCTGGTCGACTGCCGTTCCAACGAATTCGAACGTTCAGAATTGTTTATCGTCGAGGGTGACTCGGCCCTGGGCACGGCAAAGCTGGCCCGCGACTCCGAATTCCAGGCGCTTTTGCCCATCCGCGGCAAGATCCTCAACGTGCAAAAGGCGTCGGTCAGCGACATGCTGTCGAACTCGGAATGCGCCTCGATCATCCAGGTGATTGGTGCGGGCAGTGGCAGATCTTTCGACCTGGAACAGGCTCGGTATGGCAAGGTCATCATCATGAGCGACGCCGATGTGGATGGCGCACATATCCGGACCCTGTTGCTGACCCTGTTCTTCAAATACATGCGACCGCTGGTCGAAGCTGGCCGTGTGTACGCGGCGGTTCCGCCCCTGCACCGAATCGTGGCCATCAATCAGGGATCAAAACCCAACGACGTGATCTACACCTACAGCGAGGCTGAACTGCACTCGACGCTGGATGGTCTGCGTAAATCGGGTCGCAAGTGGCAAGAACCCATCCAGCGTTACAAGGGTCTGGGAGAAATGGATGCCGACCAGCTGGCCGATACGACGATGAATCTGGCCCACCGCAGCTTGCGCCGCGTGACCCTGACCGACATGGAAGAAGCCACGCGAGTATTTGAACTCCTGATGGGCAACGAGGTTGCTCCTCGCCGCGAATTCATCGTGGCGGGTGACGGACTGAACCGCGAACGCATCGACAGTTGACCCACAGACGAGGAAGGGCCCGGACGCTCAATGTCCGGGCCCTTCCTCGTAGCGGTTATTGGCCGTTGAATGTCGCGGCGGACTCGCCGATGCCCGACACGACGTGACTGAGCGGCGAACCACTGCCGTCACGCTTGCCCAGTTCGGTGGGCAATTCGAGCGGTGTGCCGTCGGAACCTACCGCGAGCGGGGACACGCCCACAAAGGCTCGTGACAGGCCGATTTCGCCCTTGAGCAGTGCGTGTGCACGAACGCCGCCGGTGGCGCGACCCTTTGCGGGGTAATCGGCGAACAACGAGACCTTGGCACGACCGGGATCCGCTCCGGCGAGAGTGCCTTCCAGAGCGGTGATGGTGACTACACGGGCGTCTTCGGACGACACGGCGGCAAAGTGGATCACCACGTCACCGTCACCCAGGTTGATTCCGGCAACGCCGGAAGCGCCGTATCCCTGTGGTCGCACCGACGCTGCGGGGAAGTGCAGCAGCTGAGTCTTGTGGGTCACGAATACCAATTCGGAGGCATCGGGAGCCAGGGCGGCTCCGATAACCTCGTCGCGTGCATCGATGGTAAAGATGCTGAATTCGGTCTTCTGAGGGAAGGTGGAGGGGTCGACGCGTTTGACAACGCCCTTGGCCGTTCCCATCGCCAACGGGGTGTCGCCCAATGGGACCACAGCGATAACGCGCTCGGCAGATTCCAGGCCCACGACGTATTGGCTGAGGCGCGAACCCGCGGCGAGCGAAATCGATGCAACCGGCATTGCGGGCAGATCGACGGGCGAGAAGCGGATCAATCGTCCTCGGTTCGTCACGGCGCCCAACTCGCCACGAACGGTGGTGGGGATTACCGCGAGCAGCGCGTCGTGTTTGACACGCTGGGCGGCGACGGGGATGTCACCCTCGGCATCGATGCGCACGGCACGGCCGGTGGTCGAAATTACGACACGGCAGGGCGAGTCCTCGATTTCGAGGCTGGCCACGGCGCCGCTGCGTGCGGACACCGCGTCTCCGGCGGATTCCATCAACGAGGTCCGACGGGCTGTCCCAAATTTTGTGGCTGTATCGTTCAGTTCGGTGCTGACCAGCGCACGCAGACTGGTGGGCGAGCCCAGAAGTTCGGTCAGCTGCGCGATGTCGGAGAGCAAAGCATCACGTTCGTTTTCGAGTTCAACGCGTGAGAACTTGGTGAGCCGGCGAAGGCGAAGTTCGAGAATGTATTCCGCCTGGATCTGGGACAGTTCGAAGACGGTTTGCAACCGGGTGCGTGCCGTGTCGACGTCGTCGGCATTGCGGATGACCTCAATGACTTCGTCGATGTCGAGAATGGCGACCAACAGGCCTTCGACGAGGTGCAGTCGTTCCTTACGGCGTGCGAGACGGTAGGTGCTGCGGCGTGTGACCACTTCGATGCGGTGGTCGATAAAGACCTGCAACATCTCGCGCAGGCCCAGGGTCTCGGGCTTGCCGTCCACGAGTGCCACATTGTTGATCGAGAATCCGTCCTCGATCGGCGTGAGCTTGTACAGCTGTTCCAAAACTGCTTCGGGCGAGAAACCGGTCTTGACCTCGATGACGAGGCGCAGGCCATTCTTGCGGTCCGTCAGATCGGTGACGTTGCTGATGCCCGTGATCTTTTTCTTCGAGACGCCGTCCTTGATGCGTTCGATGACGCGTTCCGGCCCCACGAGGTAGGGCAGCTCGGTGATGACGATGCCCTGCTTGCGGGCCGACACGTGTTCGATCGTCGAGCGCGCACGAGTGCGGAATGTGCCCTTACCGGTGGCGTACGCCTCGCGGATTCCGTCCAGTCCCACGATGATTCCACCGGTCGGCAGGTCGGGGCCGGGGACAAATTCCATCAACTGGTCCAGAGTCGCCTCGGGGTGGTCAATCAGGTAGCGTGCCGCCGAGATGACTTCGTTGAGGTTGTGCGGGGCCATATTGGTCGCCATGCCCACGGCGATGCCGCTGGCACCGTTGACGAGCAGACTAGGGAATGCGCTGGGCAGCACCGAGGGCTGCAGGATTGATCCGTCATAGTTCGGGACGAATTCGACGACATCCTCGTCGAGTCCCTCCACCATGGCCATGGCCTCGGGACGCAATTTGGCTTCGGTGTACCTCGACGCGGCGGGGCCATCGTCCAGCGAACCAAAGTTTCCGTGACCGTCGACGAACGGCACGCGCAGGGTGAAGGACTGCGACAGTCGCACGAGTGCGTCGTAGATTGCGCTGTCACCGTGGGGGTGCAGCTTGCCCATCACCTCGCCCACCACGCGGGCGCTCTTGACGTAACCACGCTCGGGGCGCAGTCCCATCTCGGCCATTTGATAGACGATTCGACGCTGAACGGGTTTCAAACCGTCACGTGCGTCGGGAAGAGCGCGAGAATAGATAACGGAGTACGCATATTCGAGGAATGAACCTTGCATCTCGTGCGACAGGTCGACGTCATCAATACGTTCAGAAACAGTAGGGGAGGTACTCACAATGACCGCAATGTTACCTGTGCTCACTTCGAAGGACCGTAGCCTCGCCGCTGTTCTGC